>Ga0302271_10003792_pt1 | contig 12472 bp, 3 predicted proteins | sample III_Bog_N1_1_FD_198767 | JGI IMG/M metagenome (GOLD analysis project Ga0302271, IMG submission 198767) | Peat permafrost microbial communities from Stordalen Mire near Abisko, Sweden - III_Bog_N1_1 | ecosystem: Environmental > Terrestrial > Soil > Wetlands > Peat | place: Sweden: Abisko... | reverse complement strand
TTTCCGCAGGTGAGATTGCTAATCTAAACATTTGTAGTTCTTATGAAATACCCCAGAGTCAGAATGTTATTCATTGAAGAAATATTACTGAGAGTTACATTTGTGAGATAATCTAAAGTGATCAGGTAGCTTTGACCTGTAGATGAGGATGAAATAGTTAAACAGTTATTGCCCAGATAATCTAAATAAGAACAGAAAAACTAGAGATTCTAGGAAATAGTTGAGTTTAGGAGTGAGAATTTAGAGGCATTAATAAGTTATGATGCGATTTTCCCATTGAAAAGAAGCTCAGTCAGAAACAGAGAATTGGTGAGGAATGTATTGGAAATATAGTTGGCATCGATTAGATCGTAAATCATGTAATTTGAATATACGCTTAAGCCTGTTCAAAAGAAAATCAAGATATTTCAGAAGAGTCTCAAACTAAATCTAATATATTTTCTATTTTTATACCTTGAATGGCGGCATCTACAAATACATTATTCTTGAAAGTAACATTGTTAAAATATGTGAATTAGGATGAGATGAATTAGGAAGACAACGAAACATCAGAGTTGACTGTCTTAATTGTATTATTGAAGAACAGGGAGTTGCTCATTTGTAGATTAAAACTTTTCGTAGAAAAAATGAAGTTCGAATCTTCAAAGGTGATGTTCCTGGCAACAAAATTGTTGATAATAAGGACATAATTCTCTACGTTGATGAAAAACAACGCTTGGGAGTCGCTTATTTGTTAGTCAGCTATTGCCAAGTTATTCAAAGAAAGCGAACTCCCACTAGTCACCAGGAAGTACTGGAAGGTACCACCAGAAGGAAGTCTTGTGGAATTAAGAAAGAAATTTTTTATTAAAAAAAGTTGGATAAGAGGATATTTAAAAAGGGCATGATAGATGATTTATTAAGAATTTACCCTGTCAAGGAGAGTTGTATGTTTTCAATGATGAAGTATTGATTTATTATTGTGAAGAGAATGCAGTTTGTGGTGGTAAAACTGCTGAAATCTACACTCCAAACAATATTTGTTAGCTAGATGTATTAGTATCGAGTTAAGGAGAATGTTGAACTCGTTTTTATTGTTGAGACACTAGACAAAGAAGAATCATCAGTGGCTTGAATAAGAAGATTCACAGCTGGGCTGACTACTGAGGTTGTTGTAGATAAGTAGTAATGTTCAAGTGACAAGTAATGGAAAAGGACTTCTATTGTGAGCCCTGACTGAACATTTATTAGATAGTTAATGGAAATAAACTTGATACCTGCTAATTATTAGTATAATTTCATTGAAGAAATGTCTAGTTCTTCCTCTCGGTAATGCAGCTAAGAGTTACTTGAGCTCTTGAAAATATCGCTTAAAGAACTAGTCCCTGGAGCTTATTAGATTGTAAAATTACGATAGCAGGAAGAAGATTAACATCGATTTGTTAAGCAATCCTTGAAGGCTATCCTGTTGGTTAGTTGGTAAAATCAAAACAGGTAAGAGAATAAGGATTTGTAATTTTTTGTAATAAATATTAAAGAAAAAAGAAATTTTGTTTAATTATGTGATACTTTTAGATAAATTGGGTTATTTAAGATATCTTGAGAAAATACTGCTCGCCTAAAGAAGAATATGTGAACATAAATGTTGATATTGAGGTATCAGTGATGGTAGTTAAAAGGGATAAGGAATAATCAGCTGAGATTGTATATATTTTGTAGTCAGCATCGACTTTGAGCATGAGGGAATTCGCATTCCAGCTTAGAACTTAATTGATAAAGTAAGGGCTTTCACTGTCTGTGGACTCAGATGAGACTAGGGAGTGGATAGTGAGGTAAAAATCTGATGAAGAGTTGCAGACTGGAGGGTATGAAAATATCCCTGTGTAGAAAAGATAATCGTCCGGAGATGCTGCAAATTAGATGATTAATTTATTGGAACCATTTGGAATGAAAAATGAGTAATAAAAATTAGTAAAAGATAATTCAGAAGAACTAAAGGAGTTAATAATCGCGAGAAAGTTATCTGAAGAAATGTCAAAGTAGTTTGAGAGATCTACGGAGGAATTGACAACTGAAATGAAGATGACTCGAATGAAAGTGAAAAACACGAGTAAAACAGTGCTTTGACCATCGAATTCCATTTATAAGAACTATTGAGAATCTGAATCTTGAAGATAAAATGACTAGTTAGTGATTCCCACGAACTATCCAGCATCATTTGAAATAGCTATTTGAAAGATATACTAAGAACTTAAGGGATTTATAGTATTCACTGATGAACCTGTGTACGAGCAATAGTTTGAATACACGAATTCTTAAGCTAAAAAAATAAGAGCAACATATTCTTTATTGATAATTTTCAGCTTGAAGAGCTAATAGAATGCTGAGATCTATAAATTATATGAAGTCAAGTCCAGATTGTTGGTTATATTTAAGGTAGCAGATCTGATGCCGATTGAATAACTCAGAAGTTCTGAAGCTGAAGTGACAACAGAAGAGCATTATTGGTTCTCTTTTGGAAAAAAAAATTAACTAGAAGTCTAAACAAAACCAAAGACAACACCAGAAGAGAATATCTGAAAAGCTTTGAAAGCAATAGCTTTGAAGGAAAATATCTGTATTTTAGATGTCTGAGAGATAATATTGTATTCAGTGAAGGGCATTATGAGATATGAAGAAGCAAAAGACAAAGATCCAAGAGAATAGAGGATGTTTGAAGAATCATCAAAGAGTGAAATTGGAACATAATTGCCTGAGATACCTGTTTGTTTGTTTTTATTGAAGAAGAAAAAAAAGTGTTAATTATCTTTGAATTGAAACAAAAATTAGCAACATTTTAATTAAAAGAAAAAACATCAGACTTACCAGGGGAAGTTTGAGTGAATTAAAACTAAGAAACTTAAGTCTACGAGGAACTCATGGCTTGAGAAGAAGATACTAGCTAGCTAAAATCTATACTCACTATCTTTCCGGTTGAGAAACCTACGAGCATGAAAAATAAAGAATCTATGTTGATTGAAGAGAATTGCTGGATAGTAGCAGCAGAGTCGTCGCTGACTAGATTTATTTTATTGGCATGTTCCATGTTGCATGTGTCGGAGACAAAATCAGATATTTTATATACTATGAGAGCACCTGAGAGATTTAAGAAGGTAATGTAATATTCTCCAGAGAATGTCACTGCTTTAATACTTGTGAAGTAAGTCGTTTTGTCTATGAAATGAAAGAATTTACACAAAATTAAAAAGGTTTTTTAATCAGTAACTCTGTTTTAAGTTACCCAATTAGAGAACATGGTACGGCGCTGCAATCATATTAGTAAGAACGAATATCGATGAAGAGAGGCTTTTTTGTTGAAGCAATTTGAGATCATAGAAAACAAGGCAATAAGCAGATGTGCATCCAGAAGGTAAAAGTGAATCATTTCCTAGAGATTCGCCGAATTAAATAGCAATCACAGAAGAACCCTTCAAATGGGCAAAACAGATAATACTGTTTGGGAGAACCACGCTATTCCAGTAAACAGGAGTACTTGAAGTATCTTAAAAAGGGTAAGTTGGAAAAGTTGCTGCAAAAATATCCCCTTCAGTTGAAAAACCTACAAGAATATGTATCCAAGATGAGGAATACCCTGGGACTCCAAAGACCTTCTAAGCAAAGAAATATTATGATGGCACAATAGCTTAGCGACCAGAGCTTGCAGTTTCAAGATAGACTATTCGAATAAATCATAAAAATCACTATTAATTGACATAGACAAACAAATAAATAGCACATTGGCTTCTGTTAAGCAAAAATAATCTGGAAACTGTTAGAATTTTAAAATATCTTTTCTTTTAATTAAATTAATTGAAATACCTGTCCAAGGGTAGGTAGCAATAAGATTTTTATCTATAACCATAATTGCAGTGGAAACATATGTGAGATCATAGACCGCCAAAAAAAACTATTCTACTTCTTGGCCAGTTGTTTAGTCCGTTAGTGTAACAACATCTCCATTGGAAAAATAGAAAATATCTTGGATTCAAAGAAAATAAATCATAATAAATAATTTTAAGAAAAGGAACGAATTGCATGAAAAAGGATTTTTAAAAAAGTTGAGGGAGAAAAGTTAAAGAAAGAAAAAACAATACGCTTTTTAAGAAAAAAAAGCAATCAATTAGATTGTTTTAATTTCCATAGTATTTTGAAAATTTCTATATTATCTTATCAATAGAAAGGGCTATTAATGAAATGAATGAGAAAGTTTAATTTTTTTACCAGTTGCTGTTCCAATAGTTGTTGAATAAGTCAATTACCATGTGTAAATACTATAGATATAGGCTTTTGATTTGAAGACGATAAGTATATTTCCATTGCTCATAGAGGTAATATCTATCAAGCCTTAGTTGTCAGAAACAATCTTTTTTGCTTAATAGATTTCCCCATTCCTCACATCGCCGACAATCAACCTCATATTGACATCAATGGAAATGTAAAATGATGATTTTGGGATATGATTGATTCCACTTATGGAGCCGCTATGTCCTATTGATATAAACCCAAAGAATTTATGATTACAACGCAAGTCAACAAAAATGAATCTTTTTCTACCAAATAAAGTTGTAAACTCAGGGCATTTAAGGGAGGTATCTGGGAAGTCGATAGACAATACAGTCTTCAGAATATAAATCAAGAAGACCTTGGCCAGCATCATCTTTGTCATCTCAAAGGAAATCAGAACTTTCTTGAGCTTTTGCTTATTAATTTATGAATATTTAAGATTGATAAGAAATAATTAAAAAATGCTGAGAACTTATTGTATTATCTTTGGAGAGAGGAGGGAAGGGGACAAATTTTTCAGCTTTCTTGTTGTTAAAATTAGGAGACTATTACAAATCCACGACCAAATTTTGATTGGGGTTTTGTTAAAAAAAACAGAAAAAATATTAATATTTTCTTATTAATCTAAAATTGCCTATGGGTAAAGAAAGATTCATAAATAATCCTTTTGGTTTTTATTAATCTGATTCGAATATTTCTTATATGTTTAAAGCAATAATTACTAAAGAATATACCTTGATAAAATTAACAATAAGGTCAATAGTGAAGAATCAGGGATTGTTTTAATGCCTTGATTTGATTGCTATCATAAATCTCAACAGTTTAGTATGAACATATTCAAATTATATTTGTAGGTCATGTAAGTTAACATTTCTCTTCAAAATTACAAAGTGTGTGTGTATTTATATTTTCATTTTCATCATTTAGATTCTTCTATTTGCAATAAATAATCATTAACTTTTTCAGAAAAATAATGTAAAAATTCTTTAAAAAGAGTGAAAAGGATAATTTGCGCTTTTATGTTAGCCACTCGATTTAATCACCTTCTTTTAGTTTAAATCTAACGGTTACATTGAGTATTAAGTGAGACTAGTTTTCACAATCTGGATTGCTTTGATATAAAAATAAGAAAATCAAATAACGGATTATTGGGTAAATTGATTAATTATGAATTATGTAATTATTTGTCCCAATGGAAATAAATAATATTTAATATGTATTTTTTGTTAATCTCCCCTCAACTCCACTAATTCGCCTCCTATTTAGTTCAATATAATGATAATATTTCCTTTCAACCTTCTGACGCATTTTACTACAAAGAAATACCAACTCTCTGAAATCGCAATCAAGATTAATCAAATTGGCATTATAAAGTTGGCTAATTTTTAGGAAGTTGTTAGCTCAATAGTTATTCTATCAATTTAAGATACTTTTATTCTTTTTCATCCTCATAGTTACTTTACTCTTTCTTTTCCTTTACCTCTCATTCTTCTATATCCTTTTTTAAGTTAATGCTCCCTTCACCATCAAACAACTAAGCGTATCAGCTGTAAAGTTATTATTATTCCCGTCAGATAAAAGGTTCTTTTAAGAAAGCGAACCAAAATATGGATATCGATTGGTTTTGTAAGTTATTCATTTGTGAGTCTTTGTTTGAAAAGTATTATGAAATAAGTGTAATTTTGGATTGATCTTCTGAATTTTTTAGTTGTTTTATCCTGTAAAATCATCTTTATTTGGTAAGATTGGATGAATGTTTGAAAAAGGTACTTAGGGAAGGATATTAGTCAGTGATTTTCTGCTCAAATTATGCAACAAACTGTTGAGCTTATCTGGTTTTTTTACAGTATTTTTAGCTAAATTCAATTTAAATAGGATCATTTATTAGAGCATCAGAGGTGGTGAAACACTCAAATTTCCAAGCTCCCAGAAAAAGACAAAGCCTAAGAAGAAGCAGCCTAATAAAACTTCAAAAGTAATCAAATGTCAATAAATCCTTCCTTAATTAAATTAAAACTCAAGAATTCTTACTTTATCTACCTTGGCTTAAGCAAAATTTTTTTCCTTTCTAAATGATTTTGGCAGGATATTCTTTGTGATATCATTTATCTTTAAGGAATCCCTAAGCTTGGAGAGTAATACTCTATTAACTTTAAGCTTTCGAGTCATGTATTTTTCACTTTGTTATGTTTAAATGTCTTCAAAACAGATTTTATCCATTGATTTCTTGAATAATGTAATCTCTATTTTTTAGAAAAGTAAAATCTTCTGAAGAATGAAACTTTCAAGCATGATTATAAATGTCTCAATTTGTGCTTTCACAGAAAATAAAAACACATGTATCAGCAGCCTGACACTTCAAATTTTTTAACTAAGTTTATGATTTCAATTAGCACAAAAGATGATAAGAACAATTCGGTTTATCTCTTATTATGATAAGATAAGAATCCAAGATGAATTGAGAAGTTGATAACGAATATTTAAATTAAATAAATTCTATTTCATTTCTTAATTTTAGAAGGCTTGAAGTAGAAAGGTAGAAATCCATATCTTGACTATTCCTATTATTTCCTTAATCATTTTAGATTCATATCAAGGGTAAGCACTGATGCATCCATCTTTTCTGATTAAGTCCTTTCAGTATATTTTACACCTCCTCCTTTAATTGTTCGGATCAATGGAGGAAACCAATTGCTGGATTACAGGAAGAAACTGACTTGTACAGGAACTTTAAAAGATCAAGACATTTAAAGATCTTCTGATAATTAATTAATTACTACAGTTTGGAGCTGCGTCAATCCTGTTGATCAATCATCTTGCAGAGATAAGAATGGAAATGTGCTATCATTTTCTTCTGGCTCTCAGGTCTCTATCTCAAAGAGATCTTTAAATTCCTATTCTATTATTTAACTAAATCTCTAAGAATCGAAGGATTCCCGATCAGCAAGTTCCGCGATCATTATTATCTTTGGTGAGTTTGATCTTCCACCTGTTTCTGCAACAATTTCTGTAATAGATCTATTTTCGTAGATCATAAATTTAGATGAAGAACTATTGCGGAGTTGAAATACGATTCGTCAGTTAACACTGATATTCTTTCATATTCTGGCACTCTAAGTTACAATGACGATACAGTCGGTGTAATTAGTTTCGATTACATTTCCCTTAGATTCAGGCTTTAGGATATCTACTCGGGTTTTAATCAAACTATCTTGCCTCTTGAAATACGCTTTTCTATTAATAACCCTAATTACTTCATGCCAAGCATATCTATTTTATAGTTTACTATTAACTTCCCCTCCAGCAAACTGTATCTTATCATTTTCAAAAAATACAGCTTAGCCAATAGCTCTGACAACTATCTTTACTCTTTCCATGAGTGGATGCTAGGATACTGACTCTTCAATAGTCAATAAGTTTTTCTTCTACATTAGCCAAGTAGAATATGACCAAGAGTGGACAATCCCATAAATAGTAAAAAGAAAGTCAATCACTGACAGACAATCGAGTTCTTCGACTAAATCTGTCCTTCCCTCAGGAGCTATTGTTTATCTAGCTATGGCAATTGGCCAAAAACAAGCCATATTTCATTCAACTTTGAGCATTCCAGTAAATGATATTTCGCTTGCTGAATCCGATTACTCACTGTTCAGCGTACAGTTCCTTTCCACAAGTGGGAAGACAGTAGGTTAGTACATATCTTAGCTTTTCATATTCAGAGATCGTCTTTCAATTCTGCAGCCATAATTTCATAAAAAAACCAAATAATTTCTGCTCTAAAAGTATCTGTGGCTTCGCTTCCACCTTCTTCCCAATTTTCTAGTGTCTCTGATAAAGCAGTCAAGAGCTTAGTTAACTTTGGAATAAGTTATTCCGAATCTCAGCAACAATCAACTTTGCAGCCCATGAAAGATACTCTCACAGGTATTCTTCCCTCTCAATTTATTATTATCCAGAGAGAAATCAGAAAGCAGCAGCTTGCTGACTATTTCATCATCACTCACAGTTTTTCTAGATAGGATATCAAAATTTTGATGACAACCTTAATCTGTATTTGTTTAGAGATATGATCTATTATTCCCTCTTCATTGCTGAAGAATTTGTTTACATTTTTGAAATTCAAATGATGTTTTGAAATCTATTTATGGTCAGCATTTTCATAGTTAATAATAATGACTTAATCAAGTTGTCATGTCTTAAAGGCAAATAGAATTTATTTGATCCAATTTCAATATTACTTTTTTTGCTTCAAATATTACTTTCTTTCAACTATTATTAAACTTAATTAAAAAAGTAACTTTCCATATGAACACGAAAATAAAAATCCTTTTTTTTCAAATATCCTTTTAAAATATTTTTCAAGATCTCAAAGTATTACCCTTAAATTAATAATGGAAACACAATTTGTAAATAACTAATTTTAATTTGATGAGTCCTCAGAAAATAAGGAAAAAGTTAAAAAGCAGAAGTTTTTAAGCTTATATGGATGAGGAAGAATAATCTCAGGAAATCCGTTTTCTTGATGAGAAAATGAAGTGGAATATTATCATATCAATCAAGTACTATCATCTAAACTATGAGGTTATTATGAAGAAATTTCAAATCAAGAGCAAAAGAACGATTTTTAAGATTTTTATCAATTAAAAAAAACAATAATAAAGACTAATAAATCAATGAAATTATTTAAATATGGAATGAATAGTCGAATTTATTAATAATTGCATAATGCATGTTAAGACTTTGATTCTCAAATTATTTAGTCAAATAGAGCATATTTACAATGAAAAATATTGTTTTTATTTGAATTTTAAATACATTTTTGCATTAAATCTTGCATTATTGAATCTAAATTATTTCAACAATAATCATTTCAATTTTGAATTTTTTTAACAAATAAGAGTTATTTTCAAAGCCTATTTTTAAACCTACAAGAAAATTCTAGTCAAATGGCTGGTGTTTCCATTATTAATTTAAAAGTAATAGTAATATCCATGAAAATTAATAGCAACAACAATCATGAATTTCTGTGATGCTATTGGGTTTCTCTTTGAAGTTTAAGGCGTTTTTTCTTCTAGATTCAGCCAGCGTCTTGCATTCATTCTCCTTAGGTGAATGCGGCTATAGAAATACCCATTTTTCATCAATGACAAATACACTTTTATTTATTTTTTGTAAAATTACTTATGCATTCTCTACTCTCTTCTACTTTTAATACTCAGATAGAGTATGAGGAATCCACTTTGCTGATAAGATTACTTTATTTAGATCATTTTTTTTTTGATTGAATATTAACTTTTATCTTTGTTTACTACTGTTTTGATAAGAAAATTTATCTGCTAAGTGGTCAAAACTAGAGAAATAATTGTCAGCTCAAATGAGACTAATGTATTGATAATGAAGAAGATCCTATGTTGGATGTGAGTTTTAATAAGTAAGAGAATAGAAGCAATCATTGTAAATATTATTCAAGAAGAAAGAAGAACTAATGCTTATTGTATGTGAGAATTGCCGCAATTTTGAAAATGAAATGGAGAACGCAGAAAAAAAGATGACCTGCTGCTCGAATGTCTAAAAAATAGCAGCCATTGGGGCTGGTTTATTTGCAGGTGGAGGAGGCTATGCATATTAAACTGAAGTTGCTTTGGATTTATTAGAAACAATTGAGTTACCTAGATACTCTTCTCCATAGATCTGCTGATTTGTTGCTGTTTTGGAGGATTTTGATCTAGATCAATGTTAATATTTTCATTTCTCACCTGGCTTTCATACTAATGGTCATGTGGAAGGTCATCTGTATTCTAAAATAGGAGAAGTTTAAAAGGGATTGTAAAGTTTATCAACTTCAAAAAAAACTATTCCTATGATAGAAAAGTAAGCCCGAAATTAGATGTGTTCTTGAAAAAATAAATGTGTTTTTAATTTTCAGGCAAGCACAGTTGAAAGCTTTGTCTGAATCAAAACAGCAAATTCACATGCAGAGAGAATGAAAATTAAAATCTGTTCGAATTCCCTATGTATCAGAATCGTTTAGGATAATTCGATTTTAAAAAAATATTATTAAAAGAGAAAGAGATGAGTGAGAAGGAGGAGGAGAAAGAAAATAATTATCAAGAATTATGCTTTAAAAACTAAAACAGACTCTATGGGGATGTCTCTTCATTGATTGATGGAATGGTAAATTATTAATTAAGGCAATCAAATAATGGCTTAAACAAGTATTTAAAATAACAAATAAATTAGTAATTACATGGTTTGAATTTCTGGTTCATTAATTAAAAATGTTAATTGAAGAAGAACAGTTTGTAGGCTAAGAACCAAATGAAGAGTTACTTTTACATAATTAATTACATAGATTGAATTTCCTTTAATAATTGACTTCGAACTCTAGAATACTCATGAATAGTGCTGTTCAAGATGAATTTTATAATTTAATTGATATCTATTACCTTGAATATAAATCTGAAGATGAAGAGTCTAGATATTCTTGAAGAAGAAGAAGAAGAAAAATATGAACTTTGATTATCTAATCGTTTTTAAGTAAATAATTCTATTAAACCAGTATTTTTTTAAAATGAATATGGTGCAAAAAGAACTTTCATTGGATTTCATTATCAACAATAAGATTAATAAAGCGCTCTAAAGCAATCTTTCTTATTAGTGGAAAAAAAAAAAAGTGCTGAATTTTTTTCTCAAAGTTATTTTCTTGACCTCAACTTCCCATTTGGAGTTCATTCAATTCACTAGAGTAGTTAAAATTCATTCAATCAACCTACTTTCAATAGAATACTTAGTTCAAACTCACCCTTCCAATCCTATTATGGCTATTTTTGATTATTTGAATACAAATAGAAGCTTTTTAGCTGCAATTTTAGTTAAATTAGTAGTTCTTTTGTGCAGTTGCAGCTTTATTTATGCTATTTTAGCTTAGCAAAGCTAGACAGGTAATTCTTCTAAGTTTGAAAGTGTTCATGCAGATCAATTCCTTATTATTTAAATCTTCTTTTGAATAGTGAGGAGAAAAGAAAGAACAATTCTCATCTAAAAATCTAATTAAGCTTCCTCAAAATCCAAGAAACTTATGTTGTTAGTTGTAATACAAGATTAATTTTCTGCTTGTATTCTCTCGGTGCAACAAATTCTATCCTCAAATAAATGCCATTGCAAATCTTTCATAGCTAGCACAGTTGATATTCTACCCCTCACATTGTCCTTCTCTTTCAATCTTTCGAATCAAAGTATTAATAAATATTAATATTTCATTTGCTAATTCTGCTGTCTGATTACCCTCCCATAACAAAGTTAGCTTATCAAATCGAATTCATTTTAGGAGATTATGTTTCTTCATGTGTAACATAAACAAATAATATCACAGATCATTATTCAATATGATTATGTTTGGGTTCTCGTAGATGGATTGATTGGCTCACATAAGATTATCAAATTAGCTAACAGTCTACAGTTTTGTCATCGTCATCTTAGTCTCCTTGTTTAACCCCTAGAGAAAGAACCTGTAAGGAGTGGTAGGATTAATCTTTTCATTAGGCTTGTCTACCTGGACAACTGAGTCATAGTTTGGAAGTGAGCCGACTTTGAGAATTCTTCTTTGGATATTTACGCGCATTTCTAAGCTTCTTTTTTCTAGAGAATTGTTATCAGTTCTAATGAACTGTCCATTTATTTGAATGTTGATATTACCTTCACTATTATAATAAAAAGAGTGATTATCTGCTGTTTGTATGTTTATTTCGCTGATGATTTAGTATTAGTGTATCTGTGGCTGTGAGTGTGTGTGAATAATGGAATCACAAACACTATCTTGTGAATCACAGTGCTGCTGTTGCTGTTGTTGTTTCAGAGTTTAAAACTAAAAAAGAGAAAAAGATTAAAACACTCAGACTATTTAATAAAGAGAGGTACGCATTCTTAAACGATTTCCATGTATTCACTGTAACACATTGCATCACTTTAAAATAAGGTACTATCTTTCTTGGAATCAGCAATTCAACCAAACTCAAGGTCCTTATCTTATCCTTTACTTTACAGTATGCATTCAGAATGAATTTATTGAAGAACAGACTGTTTGTCATTATGAAATTGAGTTTATTAAAATTCGATACAGAAATGCAGCTTTAATCGCTCTTAGAAACACTTTCCTTTGAGTTAGAGCATG
>Ga0302271_10003787_pt1 | contig 12483 bp, 9 predicted proteins | sample III_Bog_N1_1_FD_198767 | JGI IMG/M metagenome (GOLD analysis project Ga0302271, IMG submission 198767) | Peat permafrost microbial communities from Stordalen Mire near Abisko, Sweden - III_Bog_N1_1 | ecosystem: Environmental > Terrestrial > Soil > Wetlands > Peat | place: Sweden: Abisko... | reverse complement strand
TAACCTATATTTTGAAAAATACAAGTCTATTTCAATTCAACTCGGTTTAAACTAACTATTTACTTTATAACCTCAAAAACGCTATTTATAAAGTTGGTTAAGTTTTATAATTTTATCATCAAAAATAGACTTTGGATTTGCTTTTAAGTAATTATTCAAATATTCTTGCCCCACTGTTTTTTGGTTAGTTTTGGCACAAAATACACAGAAGCTGTACAGATAAGTATTATCCGTTTTATCAAGATCACAAGCTGTTTTTAAATTTGAGAAGGCGTTTTGATTATCACCGGATAAGGAATATGTACAACCGAGGAGATTGTATAAATCGGCATCAGCAGGCTCCAGAGATATGGCTTTTTTATAATTTTTTATTGCTTCAGGGTACATTTTTTTATCGCGGTAAATGTCTCCAAGGTTTGCCCATCCTGTAGCTTTATCCGGGGTAGTTCTTGCATAATCAAGTGCTTGTTTGAGTTGAACATCGGTTTGCGGTTTTGCTCTTAAGGCAAAAGTCTTTTTGTCTAATTTATATAAAAGATTCATTGTGTTTATATCTCTTTGAGAAAGACTTTTTACACCATTTGCCGTGCTATACATTACATCGTTTTTATTGGGGCTGTGCCCTTTAAACCCAAGCGAGTGACCCAATTCGTGTGTAATTGTATAATACATGTCTTCTTTCGGTATTTCATTGCCGGTAGCAGGATTTATGGCGAGAATATGAATTTCAGATTTTATTATATTATCTCCTTTATAATAAGGTTTTGAATCTCCCGCAACGAAGCTTTCTTTGGTGGATGTAGTTTCCAGTTGGTTCTTGAAATCTATAGTTATTTGGGCATTTTGTGGCGAGTTTACGTATTCAAAACTGACCAAATTATCGGTTCTTTTTTGCCATTGAGCTAGTGCTTGCATAGCTGTATTTTTTTGTTTTGTAGGTTCAATGTATACTTTTAAAGGAAAAGATGCCCATCTTACCAATTTCCCGTTATCCAAAACATATTCAAGATAATTATCTTTGTATTGTGCCAGTTCATCAATTGATGCAATTTTTTTGTTTAGGCTATCAGAAAAAGCTTGATTTATTAAAGATAATCCTTTCTGAGAAAGTCTTGCCGCATCAGAACTTGGTGCAAGTAAAATAATTCTGTTATATTGATCAGAGGCCTCAAAAATTCTTTTTTGGGTCAAATAAGTTTGTGCCAAATAATATCTGGCGTTTACATTGTTCGGACTTATTACAATTGATTGCTCAAGATTTCTCGCAGCGTTGTTAAAATCTCCTTTTTTAAAATAATCAACCCCAATAATATAATAATCTCCGGCCCAAGCGGCAGAAGAAATGATAAATATTACAACTAAGCTAAGTAGAATCTTTTTCATGGGAATATTATAGCATGTTTGTGTGAAAAGTGAAAGGTGAACGGTGAATGGTAGGGTGGGATTACTATCCCACCGCCATTATTTTAGATATTAAAAGCCCTAGTGGAAATTCCACTAGGGCTTTTTTACCTTTTACCTCGTTTACTCTATAATCCAACCGTTTGTCAAATCAACTTTGATTGGTTGAAGGAGCTTGACGTAAACTGTTCCTTGAGGAAGGACTTTAAGTTTTTCTCCTTTAAAGATTTTTCTTAAAAAAGCTACGAACCAGTTTTTCTTTTTGCAAACTTCGCCAACGCCTTTAAAATAGGCTGTTTGGTCGTTTGTAGTAACAATACATTGGTTGTTCAGAATTAAAACACCATTTCTGATAAATAGTTTCCCAGGTCTAACGTCATTTAATTGACCTTTCAAATCGGCGTCTTTGTAGACTAGAATGAATTTATCTTTTGTGATGTAGTTATCTGGTGCTTTAGCAAGATAAAGGTCTCCAGCTATTGAAGTTTGAGAACTCAAAGCACATCCAACTTTGATTGGAACAATTGAACCCGCAGGGATTGTTCCTACTGACCCTTGAATAAAGGCTTGTTCAACAACGTAACCGTTACCTGTTTTTTTACGCATTGCATCGGCTAATTTTTTGTTTGGGTTTAATTTTGCTTGTTCCATCATATTTTTAAGCAAAACGGTTATTTCTGCTCTTGTAGCAGGCTTATCTGCATTCATTGTTCTTACGGTGTTTGGAATTACAACGTTCATTGATAAAATTTCTGCTTTTCCCGCACTTACCAAGAACCAATCAGGAATATTTGCATAATCCGAATAAACTTTTGATAAAACTTCTTTTGCTTTTTGCGGGCTGATTGTTTCAGTTGTCAAAGCATTTACTGCAACCGCTGTGGCTTCGGCATGAGAAACAGGATCATCCGGTCTGAAAGGTTGTCCTGCCGGTGGACAAGAAATTAATTCAAAATAAAGTGCTTTTTGAATCATGTCATAAGCCCAATGATCTTTGGTAATGTCGGTAAAATCAACAGGCTGAATTACATGGGCATTTTCTTGGCCCAGGGCTCTAATTGCCATAGACGCAAATTCTGCTCTTGTTACGTTATCATCAGGCTTAAAAGTTCCGTCAGGATAACCGACGATGACTCCTGCTTGTGATAATTCTTTAATTTGTTTTGCAGCCCAATGGTCTGCGGCTACATCCGGAAAAATCTTCCCATTGATTGCACTTGCGGGCATTAAGGCAAACGCAAAAGCAAAAAGCCCCAATAGTAGTTTGATTACACTCTTTTTCATAATATTATATTCTCCTTAGCTTTACACATATTTCTTAATTCCTAATCGCTATTTTATAAAATTATTCTATATCGCACAATAAAATAATTCAATGAAATATTTATTTTTAAGTAGCAACTTTTTTTTTGCTCGGTTTTTAAGTTAATGATTAATCAAATATAGGCATGATTTAGTATGAACGTTAACGCTGTAAACAGCTACTCTCAGATTTCTTACTTGCAAAAAGATAAAGTTGAGAACAATAGAACAATGATAAAAAAAACATTGTCCAGTGATGTTTTTGTGCCTAATTCTAAAAACCCCACCTTTTGTGCTTCTCCGGCATATAAAGTCATAGACATGTCGACCTGGGCCGGAAAAGAAGTCTACGATATTTTTGCAAAGACTAAAAACCCTTTTGTTGGAGTGACTTCGGACGTTGATGTAAAAAATCTTGTTAAACTTGCAAAAGAAAAACATACAACTGTTAATACTTTGGTTATGTATGCTATTGGTAAAGCTGTTAATTCAATCGGACAATTTAGATTAAGGATGGTTGACGGAAAACTTGTCGAATTTGACAAGTCATGCATGTCTATTCCTGTTCCGGCAGAAGGAAAACCAGGCTATTTCAATTTTTCAGATTATTTCGAGTTTGACCCTAACTTGGATAAATTCATCAAAAATGCACGAACAGCTATAGATGAGAGCAAGACTAGAAAAGGAATGTATCCTTCAGCACCAAGAGAAGACGCTGTTTTCCTCAGCCATTTAAAAAATCATTATAAGGCTGTAAGCAACCCAAATAATGGTGAAGGTGACTTATTTCCGAGAATTAATTGGGGAACGCCTGAAAAAAATGGCGGAACGTTATTTTCTAAAGGAAAAATGCTAATGCCGTTGACAGTAGATGCCCATCATTCCACAATATCAGGTTATCATATGCAAAAGTTTTTTGAAATATTCCAGGAAACCTGCAATAAAGACCTTAAACCACAAAGTTTAAAGGATAAAATATTCCATTTATAAAAAATTTACAAGTAGGCCAGGCATTCCTGCCCGACAACAACAAATCCTTAACTTTGAACAAGTTCATCCAAATGGTCTTGCAAATTTAAAATAATTGCCCTTGCTTGTTTTTTCATGAATTCTTCGAGTAGGTAGTACTCCCTCCCGCCCAAGAGGGGGAGGGTTGGGGTGGGGGGCATAATTTAGCAAATCAATACTTTTTATCCCCCCCTCGAAATCAGAGATTTCGGTCCCCCCTCAAGGAGGGGACAAAATGTGATGCCAAACCGTAATTTTGTTAAAAAATAAAATATATTATATATAGACACATATGTCTATAATATAGAACTATACGCACTAACAATTATAATTTTAGTAGATTAAAATAAAATTATGATGTGTAAAAACAAGGAGTTGTATATGGATGAACTAAAAATTGAACAATTAGATGATTTGACTCTAAGTCTTAATTTGGATTTAAATCTTTTAAATAGTGCATTAAAAGATGATTATGGCGATTTAGAAATTTGTGCAATTAGCAATTTTGTTGAAAAAATTTACAATGATTCAAATAGTATTAGAGAATTGTTTTGTGGATAACTTTGTAGTTGTTGGGTTTGCCAACCCAACCTACTTTACCTTTTTCTTTTCACTTTTTACCTATTTCAAATAATCCTCAAACTCTTTTACGACCACTGTATATCCGCAGCCTTCGTGCAATTTCGCAGGATAAAATATTTTGTGGTTCGGGTATCTTTTGCACATTTTTAATCTTTTGTTGTAAACAGTGCAACTTCCGTCTTCTGAAACGTATTTGCAAGCAAATATAAAGTTGCCTTCTTCGTCTTTGCCCTTAATATAAAATCTTTTATAAGCAGGGTATAAAAATTGCATAATCTTGAATTCTTTTTCCGTGTAGGTGTCAAAACTATACATATAATTACAGCATTTACCGCACTTTTTGCACTCTCCAACGATGTTGCATTCAACCTTTTCAGGGATAAAATAGGATTTGATTTCGTTTGTAATATTAAAAATTAAGTTAAACATGCTTTACATTATGACCTTATATTGTGTTTATTTGTTAATATAATATTATCATAATATAAAAATTAATCATTCAGTAGGAAAATAGCCGTGTCTTACGTCATTGCGAGACATGAAGCGAGTAGGCGTACAATGGTTATACACCGAAGCAGCGGATTTCGGCAAGAGTGAGTGAAACGATACTCGTCCCAGGGAGCAAAACCACGTTTTTGCGAGCTGCCGATAATCCAAGACAATCTCCTGCAAGACTCGTATGAGACTGCTTCGGGAGGCAATCTTTATAAAAGCTGCAAATTACGCCTCGCAGTGACGTTACGAAGAGAGGTAAAAAATGAGTGAATTCAAAGTCCCCAAGAGAATAAAAAAAGCAAAACCGACAAACCCGATTAATCAGGAAATGATGAATGTTATACTTTTTGTAGTTTCCGTTCTTTTCGCAGGAATAGTGGCATTTAAAGTTTATTTAGTTTCGCTTCCTCCTATTGATAATTTGAATGAATTTAAACCAAATATAGTAACAAAGTTTTATTCGGCTGATGGAGAGCCTATTAAAACATTTACGGCTTTTACTTTTGAGAAAGTTGAATTGAAGGATATTCCGGACAACATAAAAAATGCCCTCATCGCAACCGAGGATAAGAATTTCTATAAACACAAGGGCTACGATATGGCAGGGCTTGCCCGTTCAACAGTGGCGAATGTGTTTGCAGGACACGTTGTTCAGGGTGGGAGTACAATAACCCAACAGCTTGCAAGAATTTTGTTCTTGTCTAACGAAAAAAGTTTTACAAGAAAAATAAAAGAATTAATAATTGCGGCAAGGATTGAAAAAACCATTCCTAAAGGTAAAATTCTTGAAATGTATTTAAATAATGTTTATTTAGGCTCGGGTGCTTACGGGGTAGAAGGAGCTTCTCAAATATATTTTAATAAACACATTAAAGATCTGACTTTGGCTGAAAGTGCTCTTTTGGCTGGTTTGCCTCAGGCTCCTTCAGTATATTCGCCTTTTAATGACCCGAAATTGGCAAAAGAACGCAGAAACCAAGTATTGAAAAGAATGTATAAAATGCGTTTTATAACCAAAAGCGATTATGAAAAAGCAATCGAAGAAAAAATTCGTTTAAATCCGCTCCCTGAAATTTACACCTTGAATAAAGCACCTTATTTTTGCGATTATGTTATGAAAGAATTGGAAAAATTAGGGTTTGATGAAGTCGAAATTTCTCAAGGTGGTTATAAAGTTATAACTACGCTCGATTATAAAGCTCAACAAAAAGCAAATGAAGCAATAATCAGAAATATGAACGCTTGGGGGCTAAAAGGGGCTAAGCAACAAGCTGCGGTGTTCTCATTCAGCCCTATTGACGGACGAATTCTGGTGTATGCCGGCGGAAAAGATTATTCGAAAAGTCAATATGATAGGGTTACTCAAGCTATAAGGCCTCCAGGGTCTGCATTTAAGCCTTTCCTTTATGCCACAGCAGTGGAAAAAGGCCTTCAACCAAATGATATGCTTGATGATGCACCTTTTACAGCTGGTGATTGGTCTCCGAGAAACTATCATAACCATTACAGAGGGCCAATTCCTGCTTATAAAGCATTAATGATTTCCTCCAACGTTTGTGCTGCAAGGGTTATTCAAAGCACAGGGGTTCGAGCTGTCATACAAATGGCAAGAGTTTTAGGGATTAGTACTCCTTTGGAATATGATTATACAATCGCACTTGGCTCTAATGGTGTGAAACTGTTTGAAATGACTCGTGCTTATGGTGCTTTTGCAAATGGTGGTTATAAAGTTGAACCGTACTCTGTTGAAAGAGTTGAAACTTCAAGAGGACAGGTGGTTTATCAGGCACCTAAAACAAAAATCGCAAAAGTTATGGATGAAAATACGGCTTCTGTTATGACTGCTATGTTGAAAACTGTTATTAAAAGCGGAACTGGGGTTGCTGCAAATATAGGAAAACCTGCTGCTGGAAAAACAGGTACGACGGATGACTCTAAAGATGCATGCTTCATCGGATATACTCCTGAAGTTGTTACAGGTGTTTGGGTTGGAAACGATGACAATACAAAAACAGGTAATTTAACCGGGGGTACTGTTCCAGCACTTATTTGGAAAGACGTGATGATGGCGGCAACAGCTTCTTACGGTGCTTCAGATTTTAATTATCCTGAGGTTGAGTTGAAAAATTATTCTTCTGACAAAATTCCGACTAAAGTTGAATCCAAAAGTGTAACTAAAACTCCTGAAGGTGGCACCGACGAAGATGTAAATTCTGAAGATATTCTTCCTTCTGACGTTGGCCAAGAAGAGTCAATGCCAAAGGAAAGACCTTCAAAACCAGAACCTAAAAAGCCGTCTGCCTTAGTTGTCAAGCCAGAAAAAAAATTACCGCTTGCCCCAATTCCAATGGCAACGCCGACGGGAATTGGTAGATAACTGACGAGAAAATGGGGGAGACGTAAATCATATATGGTAATTTTGCCTCAAGGCTAACTACCATGTAAATTTCTTTTCATGATAGAATATTAATATGGAATAGATAGAGAGGGAATTTTAATGAAAGAGCAATTAAACCAAGAGCCTACGTCCCCAAAAGAAAATATCAGACAGGGGAGAATGCAAAAACTCGCTGAACTGGCAGATAAAGGAATAAATCCTTATCCGTATTCATACAACAAGGATGCAAACGCAAAAGATTTGCAGGAAAAATACAAAGATTTACCTGTTGGTGAGGAAACAGAGGATTATTATTCAGTTGCCGGCCGTATTATGGCTATGAGAAATTCAGGCATGTTTATCGACTTGATGGACGCCTCAGGAAAAATTCAAGTCTTTTGTCACAAAGAAAATATGGATGAAGAATTAATTAAAATGCTAAAGCTTGTTGATATCGGCGATATCATAGGGGCTTACGGTTCAATCAGAAGAACTCCCCGCGGAGAGCTTTCTATCAAGGCCAAAACGTACAAATTGCTTTCAAAAGCTCTATTGTCTCTTCCGGAAAAATTCCACGGTCTTACCGACGTTGAAACTCGTTACCGTCAAAGATATGTTGATCTTATTGTTAATGAGGAATCTCGCGAAACTTTAAGAACAAGAAGTTTAATCGTTCAAAAAATTAGAGAATATTTGACAAAACAAGGATTTTTGGAAGTTGAAACTCCAATGCTTCACCCGCAAGCAGGCGGAGCTACTGCAAAACCTTTCATTACTCACCATAACGCACTTGATATGGAAATGTACTTGAGAATCGCTCCGGAGCTTTATTTAAAGAGACTTATGGTCGGCGGTTTGAGCGAAAAGATTTTTGAAATCAACAGAAGTTTCAGAAATGAAGGTTGTGATACAAGACATAACCCTGAATTTACTATGCTTGAACTTTATCAGGCTTATGTGGATTACAATGAAATGATGGCTTTGACTGAAAATATGGTGAGCGGAATTGCTCAAGATATTTTGGGAACTATGAAAATCCAATTCGGTGAAAATGAAATCGATTTGACACCTCCTTGGGATAGAAAAACTATGCTTGGGGCGATTAAAGAATATACGGGAATAGATTTCAACACTTTCTATACAGCAAAAGAAGCCGCTGAAAAAGCAAAAGAAATGCATGTTGAAGTCGAAGATTCTGACAATTGGGGACAAATTTTGGATAAGATTTTTGAAGAAAAAGTCGAACCACATTTGATTCAGCCAATCCACATTATTGATTATCCTCGTGATATCTCCCCACTTGCAAAAGTTCATAGAGATAATGACAGGCTGACTGAAAGATTTGAAACAAGAATCAACGGATGGGAAGTCGCCAACGCTTTTTCAGAATTGACCGATCCTATTGATCAAAGAAACCGTTTTGAAGCTCAAGCAAGAGCGAAAGCCGCAGGCGATGAAGAAGCACATGATATCGATGAAGATTATATTAATGCTTTAGAATACGGAATTCCGCCAACAGGTGGTATGGGTATGGGCATCGACAGATTGACAATGTTGCTGACGAATTCTCAATCAATAAGGGAAGTAATTGCGTTTCCGACGATGAGAAAAATTCAACAGTAGAATTTAAATAATAATCATTAATAAGGGCGGATTCGCATTTGCGAATCCGCCCTTATTGTAGTGTCATTGCGAGGAACAAAGTGACGAAGCAATCTATTTCACTGGCAAAGAACTAAAAGATTGCTTCGCTAAAGCTCGCAATGGCGGATTTATTGAGAAAGAATTAAATTCTTCAATCTTTCCCATTGCGATAAATTCAACCAAATTAAGAACGAGTATAAACTCTTTGTTCTCTATTAAACCTTGCGTTAATCCCAGTTTACAAGCTGGACATGAGGTCAAAATGTAATCTGAATTTGTGGTGAGGGCATTTTTTGCTTTCTTTTTGGAAATTTCGGCAGAGAGAATCGGGTTTTTGATTGCAAACTCACCTGAAAACCCACAGCACTTATCAAATTCGTTCATTTCAATATATTCGACATTTTTTGATTTTTTCAATAATTCCTTTAAAAAATCTACATTCTCTAAATGACATGGCTTGTGAAAAGTTATTGTAGTTTTTTCTTTGAATTCAATGTTTTTTATGTTTTTTACCAAAAATTCATTTATATTTACTGATTTTTCAAGTATTTTATCTAGTTTTTCTAGTAATTTTTCGTCATCGATTACTTTTTTGTATTCTTCAAAAGCATTTTGACAGCTAGCACAATCAGTCAAGAAATAATCAAAATCTTCTTTAACTTGGGATAAATTAAAAATAGCCTGTTTCTTAAATTGTTCAATATTTCCAGAAGACAAAAAAGGTACTCCGCAACATTCAAAATTCATTGGCAAAATTTCCACACCCATTTGAGACAAAACTTTTTCGGCGGCATTCTTCACGCTTGGGTTTATAAATTCGTTAACGCAACCTTTGAAGTAGACGACTTTGGCTTTTCGTTGTCGGGCAGGTATGCCCGACCTACTTGTTAAATTGTCAATTTTGTAGGTCGGGCATACCTGCCCGACAACATTAGTCGAAACAAATTCATTAGCCAAAATAATTTTTTTACCGATTAATCCCATTTTAAAAAATGCAGGATAAAATTTTGACACAATCTTGTCAATTTTTAAAAATCTGTATGTTCCACTTGCGATTTTTACTGACTTTAAAATCGAGGTGAAAACAATTTTTGATTGAAAACATTTTATTAATTTTGAACTCGGACAATTTTTAAAATATTCTGCTTTAGCGGTCAGGAAAATTTCTCTAGCATCAATTCCGCTTGGGCAGAAATCTTTGCAGGCGTTGCATTTTAAGCACATATCCAAATACTTGTTTATGTGTTTGTTTAATTTTAGGTCACCTTTGATAATCCCGTTGAGTAAAATGAATTTGCCGCGAGAAACACTGCAATCGTTACCCGTAATTTCATAAACTGGGCAAACAGATTGACACAGCCCGCATTTTGAGCATTTGTATATTTCTTCTTGGTAGTCGATTAAACCTTTCAACTATTCACCCATTCAACCTTTCAACCAGTAACCGCCCCTAAGCTTGCACTTTGAACGGTTTTTGCATACTTTGCCAAGTATCCTTTAACCTCTTTTAGTTCAAAAGGTTTCAATTCGGATTTTCTTTTTTCAAGCTCTTTTTCATCAACTAATAAGTCGATTGTACGTTTATTTATATCTATTTTTATTTTATCACCATTTTCAACAAGAGCCAATATTCCGCCGCAAGCGGCTTCAGGTGAAATGTGTCCGACACAAAGTCCTCTAGTTCCTCCGGAAAACCGTCCATCAGTAATCAAGGCTGTTTTAGCACCTAAACCTTTTCCAACAATAAGAGAGGTTGGAGAAAGCATTTCACGCATTCCCGGTCCACCTTTTGGACCTTCGTATCTAATTACAACAACGTCACCTGCTTGAATTTCGTCCGTCTCAATCGCATTCATAGCACTTTCTTCAGAGTTATAGGTTTTCGCTGTGCCTTCAAATTCAAAACAGCTTTCATCCACACCTGAAACTTTTATAACAGCTCCTTCGGTAGCCAAATTCCCGTGTAAAATTCCCAGCCCTGGATTTTTGGTTATGGGATTGTCGAAAGGTTTTACAATATCCTCATCTACCCAAGCGTTTTGGGCAATTTCTTCGATGCTTAGACCTAAAACATTTTTGGTGTTTTTAAGTTCAGGAGTATTTCCAAAAATTGTTTTTAAAGCCCCTGGAACGCCTCCGGCATTGTTAAAATCGCTCATTGTTGTGTATGAAGACGGGTCAAGTTTTATTATCTGTGGGATTTTAAAGCTCAATTCGTTAAAATCTTCAAGCGTAACATCCACTCCTGCCTGGTTTGCTATTGCAAGTAAATGAAGAATGGAATTTGTCGAACCGCCAAGTGCTAAGTCCATTATGATGGCGTTTCTTATTGAGTCTTTTGTGATTATATCAAGTGGCTTGACGTCATTTTTAACCATATCAACAATTGCCATACCGCTTTCAAAGGCTAATCTGCGTTTTTTTGATGAAACCGCACCGGCTGTTCCACAATAAGGAAGGCTCATTCCCATTACTTCGGTCAAGCAAGCCATTGTGTTTGCAGTGTAAAGTCCTTGGCAAGAACCGGCTGAAGGACAAGATTCTTCTTCCATCTCATGAAGTCTTTCCTCTGTGATTTCTCCTGCTCTAAATTTTCCAATTGCTTCAAAAGAACCTTTTATCATGGTGAGTTTTTCTTTTTTACTGCATCCGTCGAGCATAGGCCCTGCGGTTACTATTATGGCTGGGATATTAAGTCTTAGGGCACCTAAAATCATTCCCGGGGTGATTTTGTCGCAATTTGACAATAAAACGATTCCGTCTAGTTGATGAGCAGCTGCAACACTTTCTACGCAGTCAGCTATTAAATCTCTGGAAGGTAATGAGTAACGCATTCCACTGTGTCCCATCGCAATACCATCACAGATGGCAGGTGTGCCGAAAATGAATGCCTGGCCGCCTCCAGAGTGGATTCCTTTTTCGATTTGTCTTTCTAAATCACGCATTCCAACATGTCCCGGTACTAAATCGGAAAAGGAGCTTGCTATTGCTATAAAAGGTCTTCTCATTCCCTCTTTGCTGACTCCTGTTGCGTATAAAAGCCCTCTGTGAGGTGCTCTTGATATTCCTTGTTTAATTTCATCACTCTTCATTTATGTCTCCTTTGTTGATGGGCTGAAGCCCATCCTACTTTATTATTTTTGCTTATTGCTCGGGGTTTTTATATAATACCACGCCCTCTTTTTCGACCGCAACTATGTCGAAATGCTCATTCCAATAAATTTCTCCGTCTATTTTGATGTTGTGGTATTTATATAGGTTGTCGCTTGCCATTTTTACGTATGTTTCAAATCTTTCAGGATTTTTCGAGGCTAATCTTGCTATTATTTCGTCTAAAACCGCCGTGCTTCCTGCAATTGTGCCACTGACTGACGTGGCTTTTTTGCCATCGAAAAATATTTTTTCGCCTGCAAAATCTATCTCGGTTAGCTCTGAACCCGCAAGTGGCAAAGAGTCCGAAACCAAAATAATCTTGTCTTCAGGTTTGCTTTTGAAAACTAATTCCAAAATATCATCGTGCAAATGGATTCCGTCGGCGATTATTTCGGTGTAAATCCTGTCATCGATAAGTGCTGAAAGAGCCGTCGATTGTGCTCTATGGTTAACGCCCATCATAGCGTTAAAAAGGTGTGTTACTCCGCTGCATTTTGTCAAATCTCCGCCGACACAATGTC
>Ga0302271_10003785_pt1 | contig 12485 bp, 8 predicted proteins | sample III_Bog_N1_1_FD_198767 | JGI IMG/M metagenome (GOLD analysis project Ga0302271, IMG submission 198767) | Peat permafrost microbial communities from Stordalen Mire near Abisko, Sweden - III_Bog_N1_1 | ecosystem: Environmental > Terrestrial > Soil > Wetlands > Peat | place: Sweden: Abisko... | reverse complement strand
CCATTTGCCGATAAGATAAGGAGACTAAAGATAAAGTTATTTGCTATTTTAATTTGAAAGAAAAGTTTTTGAGTTAAAATTCCGCGTTTCTGAAGCCCACCTAGTTTTTAATTGACTAAAATTTATTCCTAATAGATTATCAATATCGACGAATAAATTTTATAGAGAAAAAGATATTTCCTTCTTCTTATTTCTTCCCAATTTTTATTAGTAAATCGTTAATTAACTTGTCTTTGAGCTACATCATTTTCTTTCGAATAATGGACTCATTTCTCTTGAAAATTCTTTTCCGTTAATAATACATTTCTTAGAAATTTATTGTTGAATTTTCAATTCTTTATGTTGTTGTTCTAAAACTATTATTACAGGATCTTAATTATTCAAAATAAATTTTTTCAAATATAATTTAGCTCTCGAATTCATTGAAGTTGAAGAAAATATAAAATATCTTCTTTTTGCTATCTGATTATGCTGAAATAAAATCTCTTTTGTTTAGTTTCTTCTTGAAATGCATAGATTCTCAATAAAATCTTCATCTTTAAGAACTAACTAAATATTTCTTACATTAGTTCTTAAAATAATCTTTTTTTAGTAAACTATTAAGATTGTCCCTAAAAATAATGAAATCTTAATTTATTAGAGATTGAGAAGATTTTGAACTAACTTAAAATATTTTTTTAAGAATTTTTAGAAGTTAAATTCTTTCATTCTTCTTAAGCCTCTCATACTCCAAAATATAATAATTTATTCTTTTGAAAAGGAAAAAAAACATTTTAGAAAGAAAAAACCCTCATTAAATATTATCCACTAAAAATTAACATAAGATACTAATTAAGATTATTTAGAACTTCTTTGATTAGTTTTCAATGAAAATTGTGAGTTATCCCTGTATTTTGTGTTTTTTAGATCCTTTTCTACTTAAAAGGATTGTTAATATCATAAAAATAAGCAGATTGATTCTACTTGTTTAAAAGTTCTATTCGTTATTAGAAAAGTTACTAAATCCCGAATTAAAGGAAATTAGTTAAAAGCAAAATTTGAATGGATAATCGCATCAACCATCATTTGTAATCATACCCTTCTAATCTAACATCTAGCAAGCAAACACGCATTCCTAGCACAAACATGCAAAAACATATTGTGCAATACCTTTCTCCATCGACTTTGGACTATTCAAGTAACTTGAACAGTATCAGTAATACTTCTCATGCAAGAACACCTTTGAACAATACGAAAAGCACCTACTAAGAAATGCTTCCAGCTTAAAACTATGCAAGCAACAGTAGCAATAGCAATAAGAATAATTATTAAACTACAGTAAGGGTCCATAAAAGCAATGAAAGAGGAAGTTATTGTCCAAACGATTAGAATTCTTTTCAAAAAACAAACTTCATGAGTGGTGTCTCAGCAATTTAATAAGTAAAATATGTTATTAATTAATAAGTGAAATAAGAATGATTTACCTCAAGGTATCACCAAGCCATGTTCTCAGACAATTCGAGAGAGACTAAAAAGAATTGGCACAATTGAGTCTTGAAACTATTAATAAAGAACTTGATCTTAACAGTAACACTTTATTCTCAAACTAATAAGTTGAAAAGCTTAAAGTTCTTATTTTTAACTTTTTCTATTAATAGTGAATGAAATGATCTTTCTACTGAATAGACGCAAACACCTTATTCTTGTCAAGTAGACAAAGTTAAGAAAACTATTTGAAGATGAAGTTGAATCCCTCAAACAACTAAAATTAGCAGAATTATTTGAATCTGCAGAGGCATGTCAAAGCATTTTTTAAAATATTGCTAACTCTGCAGATTCATTTAAAAAAATGAAACAAGTTATTCATTCCGTAGTCAGAGATCTAGCTAATAATCCGAAAGAAAGATAGCATTTAGAAGCTAATCGAGCTGCTGATTTTTGGAATACCAATAAAACTCTAGAAAATGAAGTGGATTCTATGTTGAAAAGATTAAAGTATTTTGATGCGGAACTTGAAAGCGCAAACTATTAAATCCAAGAAGTTTGTAGAAATTTAGATCAAATGGAAGAGTAAATTAAGTATGTATTGCTCGCTAAAGATCCTGATCATATTAAGCGCGCAGAGCCTGTTTTCAATAAAAAACAGGATTTGCATGAATAACTAAACTAATTGAATGCTTAAAGAAATAGAATAAAAGATGAGAAAATTGGGTTGATAAAAAGGATTTTAGATTTTCTCACTGATCTCAAACAACTTCGGTAAATTCTATAATTCAAAATCAAACTTCTTCACATATCTAAACTAAAACTTAATTATTGGAATAAAGCTCTGAAAGATTGCAAGATCTCTGTGAAGTATTTGGAGTTGATGATCCATAAGCAGATTCTGGGTAAAAGCTAAAGTATTTTTATAATTTAGTGGAGAATTTAGAAGGTTTGGCTTAAGTTAAAGATACTCTTCAAGAAGCCTAAATGTAAGAAGAGTCAATTCAATACACCATTGAATTTCTTTTCAAAGAGGTAAGTGTTTTCTTTAAATTAATTGTATTAACTCATTTCATTTATTTAGAATGAAGCCCTGTTCTCAGAGTTAATTAAAAAATAAAGTGAAGAAGCAAAGGCTTATGCAGAACTTTCTGAAAATTTTTAGATAAGAATCAACTCTCTTCGGGTGATTTAAATATTTGAGAGTTCTGCGAATATCCAAGGAGAATATGATATTCGACATATTTTGTAAAGATTGAAAGATAATTTGGTATTCTTAAAGCCCTTAGTAGAAGAAGACAAAGCTCTGTAATAAGGATTGAAGAAAACATTTGAGACTCTAAATACATTCTCCAATATTTTATTGTAAGAGCTTTTAGAAGTTATTTACCTTTTATTAAAATTACTATTTATATATGTAGAGCGATCGAAACTGAAAAGGAAAGAAGAAAAGAATTAGTGAACAAACTCGAACATTGTATTCATTTAAAAGGAGATGGCGACTAGTAATTTGTTAATTCCTTTTAATCAACTACTTATGAGTATTGTTTTCTTAATCAAAAGTAAAACAGAGGAAATAAGGAATGTCGTTATGGAAATTACTAAACTAATACAGAAAAAAAAAAATCTAGAGGAAGATTTAGATCACATTCTCAGCGATGCGGATCTTGAAGAATATAAAAAATTAGGGCTTTAAATAAAAACTATTGATAAAGATACAGATGGTCTGAATTATAAGAGAGTAAGATTAGCTTCTGAAGTTGATTAAATACAGCAATAAGTAAGCAAAAATTAAAGAAACAATTTAATTTAGTTGTTTTTTATCTTAAAGGTAGTTGAAAGGATCAATTAGATCAGGAATGATTACGATGATATCTTGAAAGAAATGATATCTAATGAAACAATGAACAACTATGATTTTAAGAGCTCAAACGATATTCACGCTGTCAAAAATCTACTGAAAAAAACATTCAAGAGACTCGGTGTAACTTTTGAAGAAACAAAACCTAATTGAATTGGTTTCAAATTATTTAAAATTTAATTTTGTTTTGCTTTATTCAAATGATAGAATTGCTCAAATTTCATTTAATTTGTAAGTGCTGATTAAAAAAGAATATTTTTCGAACCCTAGAATTACAACAACAACAAAAAATTAAATTGTAAGGAGATGAACTATTGAAGAATAGTAAATAGAATTCAACTACCTAAATAAGATAAAGATATGAATAATATGTTACAAATGACAAATCATTTATTGTGATTTAATCAAGAAGCAATTTTTTCTTATTAAATCTAAACTCTTTTTTATCTTAAGTTATACCAAGGAACCACAATTCGCTTAACAACCATTTCCTCAAAGATCAATACTATTGCACTTGCTACTACACAGATTATGATTACCCAAAGCATAATGTTACGATCTTTAGCAAAGATTGAAGAACTAAGTACAAATAGTGGAATCTAAATCTACTTAAAGATCATCATGAATATACAGTAAATTCCTGAAATGAGAGTAAACGCAAAGAGGAGATAGTTTCTGTAGAAAGGTAATTTGAAAGGGACAGAGATAAAGAATGCAGAGCCAGATATGAGAATAAAAAAAATAGTCATCAAAAAGATTACTGTATTCAGTTCACCTTCTTTTCGGAATATCTTTTATCCATTCTATTCAATTAAGCTGTCTGTTGAAATATGATTAGTATCTGCAGTTAGTATGATCAAAGCAATAATCATTGATATTGAGTAAACCAAGCTTTATGAATAGATCGAAATTAGATGAGGAATGGAATGAAATTATTCATTTGGTAGTCTTGGCTCTAGTTTATTTGCTGGTTTACTGAGTGCCATGAATGCTAAAAAAGGCATTCCACAAAGAAAACTAAGATAAGAGAATTAGAAGTCTCCATAATTTTAAGCTTCTTGGACCATTATCATGCATCCTGCAAATTTTATGATACCTTAAATGATAAGGCATCTAAATATATCGATATTAATTGACATAGTCGCTCTCCCGTTTCTTAGGATAACATCTACACAGCTGATAGAATCTTCAGATGATGAAAATGGGGCACTCAAAGCTGCATCAGCTGAACTGAAAGATATTCCGATATCTCCCTATTTAATTGCTTCACAATCATTTGCTCCATCTCCAATCATGCCTACCTTAATTCCTTATTTTTAAAGGATTTCAATAATGCGTCTTTTTTACTCAGAGCGCATTCTTGAGAATACCTTTGCCATGCTAAATAGTTATTTGTATAGTTACGAAGCTATTTTCTCAGACTTCGCCTTAAAATTAGCATTTTCTTCATCCTCTGAATCTGTAACTTTTTCACTTTTGTTTTCCTAAATTTTGCTGTTTTCATTAATAGCAAGCGGCTTCCTTAGAATATTTTCAAAATATTCAAGGACATTCCCGGTAATAACTATTTGCTCAGATTTAGCCACAAGTGCCTAAATGGCATATAAAACTTAATTATCTGAATACTGCAAATTTTTGATTAGTTCATTTTCAATGATTTGGACTGAGATAGATTTAGATTGTATTGAGTAATCAATTAAGTAAATACTTTTCTCAGAGTTCAATATCCCACATTCACCAGCAGTCTGAAGTGTTGTCAAAGGATTGTCTCCTGAAATAATCTTGCATTCTATTCCCCCTTCTTAGAGTCTTGAAATACACTATGCAGTATCATCTTTTAGATTATTTTCAAGTACTAAAAGACCAAGGAAATTTAGATCTACTTCAATATCGGTTCTTTAAAGACTGCTAACATCAATTTGTGTGAAGTCAATTTCTTTATAAGAAAGCCCAAGAATTCTGTAACCTTTAAGTGAAAGACGATTCAATTATTCAGTGAAATTTTTAGGAATAGAATCTTGCAAGCACAGCGACTTAACCACTTCGGGAGCTCCTTTCAGAAAAATATATGCTTTAGAACTTGATTTAGCATCTTATGCAATGCAAGACATTCTTTGAAGATTAGAATCAAACTCAAAGAGATTCAGAATCTTTAGTGAAGAATTTCCTCGAGTTGAATTGAATTTAATATTAGGTTCAGTTGATGAAGAAATATTGTATTGAGAAAACCTCAACATTTCCACATCGAGTAAGTCTCCAACATTTTCTCCTTCAAGTTTGTAGACACCATGGCAAGATGCAAAAAGTTTCATTTCTAGACTATCTTTTTGTGCATTCTTTTCAGTTTACATTTTTTGAATCTTAGAGTCATAAAAACCGATTACCTTTATCCCATTTGTTGTAAGAGTTCCTGTCTAAAAACAGCTGATAGTGAGGAATATGATTTAAACAAAATATAACTTACCTTATCAAAACACATATGAGTGACTTTCCCAGCCAAGAGAGTTTTTTGAGGTTCTACTCCCATAATGTTGTGAAATCGAAGTCGCATAAGAGAAAATGTCAAGCTCAAAGACTCGAAAATAGGTAGAAAGGGTGGAATAATCCAAGTTAGTGTATCAAACATTCGATACAAGTAGAGAGTAAAAGGAGACTCCAAATCAACCATTTTTTCTATTCTGGCTAAGAACACTACTGCCATCAATATTGCCAAACCTTCATAAAAATAATATTACTCCATAAGAATAATGAAATCATTAAAATTACCGCAGAAAAATTTAGCAGAATTTTTCATTAAATCGAATTCAATTGGAGAAGGATACAAAATAGACCTAAGGATTTGTCCCTTAAAGGAAGTAAATCCAACTCTGACTACGCGAGCGAGTACTTTGGTTTCAGCACTATGCTTCAACTGGAAAATGGTTGTTCCATCATAAAGATAGTATTTCTGAGAAGAAAAAAAATAAATCAGCTTTGATAAAAAAAAATGATTCTCTCTTTACTTTATGATCAGATTGTGAATAATCAAAGCAAGAATCATCACTTTCATTTATTGAAGTTTTTGGAATTGGGATTGATTCTCCTGTAAGGGAAACTTCATTCATCAAAATCTCTCCAGATATCAAAATACAGTCACAGGGCATATCCATTTTACTATGTAATTCAATTACATCTCCAACGACAAGCTCAGTAGTTGATATCTTTTTCCCCTCCTTTGAATCTGAAAATATTTGTCATTCAAATTATTAATTTCAGAATATCTAAAGCAACAAACTAAGATAATTTTAGTACCTGAACGAAAAACTGTGACCGTGCTAGAATGAAGAGCTAATTTTTATATCTTGAGAAGAAAAGTTCTGGTCATAATATAATTCAGAAGAGTAATTGAAAACTAAAAGCCAATTATGATGCATGCAAAGAGGATGTATTTTTGCAAGAGCCAGATGAACACACTAAGATATTGTAAAATATAGAATGGGGAGGTCATTTCTCTTAGCAAAAAAGCAGGGAGGGAAGGAATTTCAACCTCTTTTTTGCATTCACCATAATCCCTTCTTCTTTCTGACACATCTTCTTAGGTAAGAAGAGAGGTTTATTGAGCCAATTAAGAAAAAGGAATCTGAGTTAAAGGAAATTCCAAGGCTTAGAATTCTCTTGTATTTTCTGTAATAGATAATTCAATCAGGGTATAAATTAATTTTCTGTGAGCGAATCCAGTGAATTGTTCTTCCTCATTCTTCAGTATGCTACGAATCTAAACAATTACTTTCTTGCAAATCGAACTAGTTCCATCTTCATTAAATACTAAAAAATGAGTGCATTTACCAAGATCCGAAGTAGGTTAATAAAGAAAATATTTTCTCAGTTTAAACTTCCAGCTTAATAGAAGAATAAAGACTCCACATGTCAGCAGACTTAGTAATATTACCAGTACAATTCTTTTTCTAGTCATTTAAAGAAGTTATACTTGATTGACTAGACAGCCAGTTTCGATATTTGATTTTTTCACTCTAAAAACAATCTCGGACATTGTTAAATTCTGAATTGTATTTTTAGTTCTTTGTTTGTTTTTTTTTTTGAGTAAAATGGCAATGTTTTTAATTTATTAATATTTTTCACTTTTGATTTTCATGTTTTAAGCAGAAGGAATTCTAATTTTGAATGGCTTTAGAATCAGCAGTAGAACTGCTTTTGAATTTAGCGACTCTATAATTAGATTTTTTTTCACATCATTTCGATTGAAGGCATTGCTTTTTTGAAATTGGGATAGTCCTAAATAATCCAGAATCAATTAAATGAAATCAATTGTCTTTTCTATTTTTAGGATATTTAATAATTAAGGGGGTGGTGCTAATAGTTCTAGTAACAATTTAGACTTGATCAAGAGATCAAAATACAATAAAATGGCTACTTTTTGAAATGAAACAATGGAAATATTATTAATAAAATAATCTTTTTGAAATAAAAAAAATTAGTAGAATTTTGGTTTTTTGTTCCATTTTGTTGTTTGAATCATAAGCGCACTTAGAATCGATAAATGGATTACCAAGGCAATTAATTAAACACTTGGTAATATTGTAGTAATTAAAGAGACTAGAAAACAAGAGTCATACAAATTTAATCTAAAAAGTAATAGTCTTTATTCTATTCGAAACAATCAAGAAACATTATTTTTCATACAAAAAATGATCAATATTAATAAAAAAAGTTAAAATTATTACTTTTTAGAAACTGCAAAGTTGGAACAAAACAAGTATTTAATTTGATATCAAGGAATTAATTTTCATTATCAAAAGCAATTTTTACCCATCTTTTTCATTTCAATTATTAGATTTAATTAAAATCATAAATGTTTTTTTAAAGGAAAATATGAAGACTATTTGTGTTTTTAGTGGTTTCTTTATTTGTTTTTTAGAGGAATTGCCTTTTTGCTTGAAACATTTTTAAAATTGAATATTGAAATTCATTTTGTCATTAAATTGATTTTGATCTATATAATAATTAGATATTAGATGTCATTGATTTTTCTGATAGATGCTTAAGAGATAGATGGAGGTTATTATTTGCAAGTTATTAGAATTTTAAATTTCAACTAATATCAATTTTGTAAGGAGTTTAATATTTTTTTTCTGTTTACAAGACAAATTTTTTTTACTGATTGACTTTGCAAATGTTTAAATTATTGAAAACTACTTTTCACTAATTGTTTTAATCTTTTCAAAGTATTTAAAACCTTTATGATAATCTTTTTAGATTCTATCAATAAATGCACCTTATTTGCTCTTCTTCGTTCAAATTTAACTTTAGCCATTCAGTAGAAATTATCAAGTAAAATCTGCGATTAAATTACAAACCTTCTAATTTTGAGTTATTCCGTCCATTTAGTGCCTCTCTCAATTTGAAATACATTTCAAGTAATTCTGAAGAATTGAAAATGCAGAGCTTTCTAGAGAGGTATTTTTATATTCTACTTCACTTTGTTAAACATGAATTTGTATAGGTAATAATAGGCTAAGGTACAGACTAATCAATAGAGGAATTCGCAGCAAAAAACATCTATTAAATCTCCTCATGCTCAAGTAGAGAAAAAGACAACTTTGAGAAGCGTTAAGAAAGCTGAAGATGAAGTTGAAATCAGCGTACTTGATAGGGTTCCAGCAAATATCAAAGATGCATTAAAGCATGCGGTATGTTAATCACGTCTCTTTAAAAAAATAAGATAATTTTGTTAAGAAAGCGAAACGCGTTGGAAGTCCAATAGATTCGTGCAAAGAAGTCTGTGAATGTTGTGGTCTTTAAACAGATAATGAATTACTGAGTTTATGGTGTGATACAATTGAACTTTCCTTTCTGGGTCCAGGAATTCCTCTTTATTTTGGATTCTTGAAGTTTGCTCTAATCCTTCTTACATTTTCTGCTATTATTTTCACAATCTACGGAATGATTACAAACTCGTAAGGATCTTATTGCAAAGACAATGATTCGCAAGTATCTGTGTACTGCTAAAGTAGTTTCTCCAATAATTTCTCTCTAATAAATAAGGTTAGAAAACAAACTTTACATAGATTAATAGCTATAACTCTACTTTTTATTTGATAATCGAGTTCAAGAAATAATTGTAGTATTTCCTATTGAATAAAACAAATATCAAGACTTTTACATGTAGATTGGTGATACAGCAAGCATGAATGAGCAAAATTGGATAAATCTAGTAACAGTTTTCGTTCTTATTGTGATATTGCACTTATATCGAAGACATGTGAGGCAACAAGAAGGACAATTAGACTAAAGCTTAATAAGCCCTTCTGATTTTACTGCATAATTATACGATTTACCTCCGAAATACACAACTAAAGATATTGAAAAATTAATGAATGATTGGTGGAGTCATTTTTCTAAGAAAAAAAAGAATGAAATTAAAACTTTTAAAGTAGAAAAAGTATGTATTGCTTATGAAATCGCTGAGTACATGGAAAAAATAAATGAACGGTAATAAATTGGATTGTTTCTCAGAAAAGAATTGAGAAATACAAAAGGAAGTAGACAAGAGATTGGTAAATTACTTTTGTTGTTTTCTTTGATCAACTATGTTATTTAAATAAGCTCAAATGAAATAGGAAATGGAAATATCGAGAAAAATTATTTAGCAAGAAATCGATAATCTCGAAGAACTTGTGTTTAGTGGTAACTACGATAAGACTACACCAATTTGCTTTGTAACTTTCAATTCTAAAAAAGGTAGGTAAACACTCAATTTATTAAACAAAATATTCTCATAAAAATTATTTATTCTTATTTGCAGTTCTATAAGCTCTCCTCAATAGCTAGCAAATGTCTTCTTTTCAAAGAGCTCTTCTTTAAGTTCAGAAGGCATTTGGGACAAGCTTTTAAGGCCTTCTAAAAATGAACCAATATGGCAAAAATTATTTCATCAAAGTCAAGAGAGCTCCTGAGCCTTCCGATGTCAAATGGGAAAATTGTCAAGCGACTTACTCTCAGAAATTTAAGAAAAGGTGTTTGACTTGGATTATTACTTTCATTTTACTTGGAATCAGTTTCCTCTTTATCTACTTTATAAAAAAATTAAAGGTAATGCAAATCATAAAAGTAATTGAATAAACAATCTTATTATTTGTTTATTTGGATTTAGGCTGATGCTAAGTCAACTTCTACAAGTTCAACTAAAATGCAAATCATTTCATTCTTTTCTTCCTTTGCTGTAGTGTTTATCAATAACCTCCTTCAGATTGCCATCAACTATCTTTCTAAGTAATTATTTTTCCTTTTATTATTCTTTTTGTTTAACATAGATTAGTTTGGAATTGTAGTCAACGGTGACATCTCTTAATATCAGTATGGCAGAGAAACTCTCAATTGTAAGTTCTTAATTATCGTAAACTAAACTTTCCTAATCAAACTCTTTGTAGGCGTAGTTTTGTAACTCAGCACTTGTAATGTTCGTAATCAACTAAACGATCAGTGAAGATTAATCATGGAGTGCAGGTATAAAAGACTATTTTACTACTTGTACCTTTTTTAAGATATTTATTTTTGAGTAGGAGGCATAACAAATGACTTCATGATGGTGGCTTTAACAAATTGCTTTGTCTCGCCATTAGTTAATTATTTGAATCCATTCTATTTGATTCGCATTCTCATGAGGGATAAAATTAAAAATCGGGAAAATATGTACAAATTCAGTCAAGGAGAAGCGAACAGCTGGTTTGAAGGTAGTCCGCTTGCTCTTTAAGTGAAATATGCTTCAATCATAAAGACACTCTGGATGCTTGGGTTTTATGCTCCTTTGTCTCCATTTGTCCTTCCAATCGGCATTCTGACTCTTTCCCTCAGTTACTGGATGGATAAAGTAAGATCATTATTTTATTATTAATTTTTGAATATTTTCATTTTTAAAAGTATCTTCTACTCAACCGCTAATCTCGTCCGAATCTTATTGGTAGCGAGTTGAATAAGGAGATGATTGGTAATTTTCTTTTGTGATTAAAAGTATTTTTTAAACTGCTTTCATTTATCTAATATTTTTGGTATTGGAAATAGAAATGGCAGAATATTTCCCTTTCAGTATTGCAATGGGAAACTTAGTATGGATGTGGAAAATAGGAGCTGAAAATGACAGCACAGCGTTGATTCTACAGTTGATGGCTATTTTCTTAAGTGCATTGAACTTCATAATTCCTTCTGAGAAAATAAATTAGATTCTATTCAAAGTCGAGCAAGATGATGACGATGATAATATGACATATGAAATGAATAAATTTAATTTCGCAGTTGAATATGATCGATGCAATCCTATCACTAAAGAAGAAGCAATTAAAGCATACTTCAAATAACTTAATAGTACTTTATTGTATCTTCACAATTATTCATTTTATAACTTATTGATAATTTAATAGGTCTTGATCATGTCAAGGCAGAAGAATTTATAAAAAAAACTAAATTTAGTTAGTCTTTAAGGTCAAACAACATTTTTATTTAACTCATTAATTCTTAAATAGCATAGCCTGCAGTTGAGGTTTTAAAAATATCCCCAAAAATAACTAAAGAATAGGTTTAATAGCCAGATCATTCTTTAGATTAATAATTTGCATCAGATTCTACAAAGCCAATTGAATCTGCTATTGAATCAAATAAGACAATATTTTGTGAAATTTCTTCAAATATATCTAGCAGCATTCCTGCTTAGCCAAACTCTGGGCTGGTCTATAAGCACTATGTTGACAATCATCTATTTATTAATGACGAATACAGCTATCGAAACTTTAAGCTTGATGGTAAGTTCATTTAAAAATAAATTGAAAAATAATAATGATTTATTCGCTGTATTTTTTCAGAGCGCTATTCTAAATAAGTGTCGCTAGTAGGGATACTTTATCAGAATCCAGATTTGCAAATCCCTATTATTTACCCCAATAATGAAGGAGAAACAATTAACAAAAGTTAAGATACTAGTGAGATTAATATTAAAATATAATGAAAACAACAGCATAGACTAAGGATTGGTTATTAGAATCCCCAAAATAACCAGTTTTATAACAATTACCAGAGCAGACCAATTCAATGATGAACATTGATAATGTCAACATCTTTTATTTACTTATATTTTCCAAAATTGCTTTTGTGTATCTCGTTGCTTAAATGT
>Ga0302271_10003783_pt1 | contig 12496 bp, 5 predicted proteins | sample III_Bog_N1_1_FD_198767 | JGI IMG/M metagenome (GOLD analysis project Ga0302271, IMG submission 198767) | Peat permafrost microbial communities from Stordalen Mire near Abisko, Sweden - III_Bog_N1_1 | ecosystem: Environmental > Terrestrial > Soil > Wetlands > Peat | place: Sweden: Abisko... | reverse complement strand
TACGAATCAAATTTGCATTCTCTTTCTCCCAAAACAAGCTTTATCGTAGATTATCTTCCCTATGTTCTTCTTCCAGTGATTTCTCTTTCACCAGCAACTCCTTCTCCAATGCTTTTATCTTCACATTCAAATCCTATTTCGCAATAAATCAGCTCAATGAGTACTTATTTCACTTTATCTAAGTAGTATTTGAAAAATCTGTTACTTTGATAATTTACATAAGCTTTATTTTTTCTGCTTTAGCAACTTACTTTTGCTCCTTTGATTACCTCTCCATGTCCGCAATCACATTCACTAATCTCTACATTTCCTCTTTCTCTCGTTATTTATCTTACTCTCCCTACTATATCCCAGCCTCTATTTTCATCTGCATGGCTCCTTTCAACTCTTACGAAGAAGATAATTATATTTCCTAGAGTTCTCTCAATTAAATATCTTTCTCAAGCTAGCTCTACTGATGTTCTTGTAGTTCTTCGATTCTATCTAATCTTAGACACTCTATGACTCGCAGCTTACTTGCTAATTCTTCTCTCAGGAATACCTCAACTTATTGCATTTATTCTATTATTGTTTTTTATTTCCAACAGATATTTTCCAATTCTACTAAACGATGGACATTCTCAAAAACACCTTCAGGTGATGTATTTCTAATGTCATAATCTTCAACTCCATCTTCATCATCTCCTTCTTCATCGTTCTCAACTAAAACACACCCTTTTACCTTCAATCCTTCATCATTCCCTATTAACTCTAAGATTTTCCTTCGATCCCCTTCATCCTCTACAATCTAAGTCTATCTCTATCCATTTACTGAGTCAAACTCTGATACTCTTTTCCTTTCTCTGGAATCTAAAAAAGAACGCAGTAATTCATCAATACTTTCTGGAGATTGTGTCTGCTATTACTCCTAATACTGGCTCTTTTGTTCAGTCAGAAATGTAGTTGTTGATGCGTGAACTGAACCATATTCTTATTATGATGCCTATGTCTGTTAGCAGCCTGCACTTCTTACAGATCTCAATTTTTCGTAATCTCTTACTGAAACTGGTGAGCTATATCCGGAAGTGGGGATGATAACTGCTTGTGATAGAGATGATTGCTATGGTAATGATTGATAGTGTTGCATGTTTTCTTCTAGCTGAAGTTGTTGTGTAGTTAGCATATTTTTAAGAACAGAGAAAGATTAAAACAACTATTAGAAAATAAGGTTAATTTATGATTCTTACTTCTCCTAATTTTGCTGTGGAAAGACAATTATGGGAAAGATATTTGGGAGTTTAAATCATAGCTTATTCAAACATAATAAGCTTTTTTTCGTATGAGCATTGTGAATTATTTTTGGTTAAAATCGTAGAGATTATTATTGGAACTGTATTTTGAAAAATATATATTAATCAATATTTTTTTTGGAGTGATTAGCAACAAGCAGAGACACTTGAAGGGTAGCAGGATATTGATTGATAAGTATCCAAGGAAAATAATTACAATATGAAAAAAAAAAAATTCAAAAGATTCTTCTGATTATCTCGTTCTGGAGGAAGTTAAATATTAAGAAAGGGAAATAAATGGAATTTGTGATTGAATCATAATAGATTCATGTTGAGGATGTCATTCCCCTCAAAAGAGCTTGCAAGCAAATATTTTAAAATGATTATTTCTTAATTATTTTTTCATTTAATAATCAAAATATTGAGTTTCTTGCTGATTTTTCATTGTATTTGGCATCGAAAAAGTAGTTCTTTTGTTGTGTAATTCCTTAGACAATAATAGAATTCAGTTTTTAATCTAAACTAGCTTCTCACTAAAATATCAATTTTCTATTATCCCCCCTCCCATGCGCAGTTGAAGAAATATAATCTCTTCTGTGGTCTTCTTTGATAATCATTTCTAGCAGATGCTTTCGAATCAGATGAATCACGAATCTGGCGCACAACTAGCAATTATCCTATCAAAGGAATTTGACTCTAGAAATGATTTTTGAACTTTTTTTTAATTAAAAAAACAAAAAAAGGAGAATGTCCAAAGCATTTGAGCTACAATTGATAGACAATAAGACATAAAAGCCACTGCGCTCATGGCACTTGAGATCCAATAAGTAAACAAAACCATTAGCAACAAATCAAAAAATAAATATATTTCAAAAAAGCTTTTTACTCTTATTGGTGTTGAAGGACGAACTTAAGCAATCATTATTCTGATTGTTTTTATAAAGAACTTATACTATTGGACGAACAGATCTAGTTGACATTCAAGTGTTTGAAGAATCAGTCTCAAGAAAGCACGCAGAAATAACAGTATTTGATGATAGCCTTTCAATTAAAGATCTATCTTCAGGTATGCTGATAAAAAAAAGCCAAAATCCATGAAAACTAAAACGATTATTATTATCATATCATACGATTGTATTAAAATTGGTTTGAACTTCTGTTCATCTTTGAAAAATTGTCTTTTTTCTTTCAGCTAATGGGACATTTATCGACCATCGATAATCTCCAGCGAATTGCATATTACTGCTGCAAATAGGAAATATCATTCATCTTGGAGATTCCCCGAACTTTTTGGTTGTTAAAGAAGGTACGCGAAATGTGCTTGTTTGTAAAGAGTTTCTTTTTTCTTTTTCAATAAGGTAATTGATAAAATGCAGGCAAAGTTAGAAATGATGCTGATGCTGAAGATGAAGGAGGAAGGAAGGGAAAGAATGGGCAGGGTAGAAATGATGGAAGTAATGCTGCTGATATGATGAAAAGGAAACAGAAAAGTGATGAAAATGGCTACAATGAGAAAAAAAATAAAGAGAAAATAAGTGAGAAAGACAACTACAAATCAAATTAGTTTCCTTCGGTTTCGAATCCTCAGCAACACTAGCAATTACAATCGTAGATATTAGCCTAATCATCATATATATAATAGCCATAAAGCTCGTTAAAGTAATAGATAGACTAGGAGGGAATATTCTAATTTTTGCAATATTAACATAATTGTATCAGCAAGCAATACAACTCATACAAGGAAGAAGAAAAGCAGCTCAAAGAAAAGGGATATGAGAGAAACAGTCGCGTTGAGCATTCCGACAGGGAAAGATCTAGATCTAAAGATAAGGACTCAGTGAATAAAGTATAGTCAAGGTTAGCAGATAAAGTTTTTCTTTAATCAAAAACAATCCTCTTTTAGCAAAAAAAAAAGCAACAATAATTTAATAATTACTGCTTATTATTCCCTCAGTGCTAAAGCATTAGACGCAAAGGAAAAGAGAAAACTACTATGGAGCAATAAGAAAGTCGATGACTTAGAAACGAAAGCTTAAATCTACGGGAAGTTGGAAGCCAGCAGCGAAGACACAAATAAATTCTTCAAACTCATGGGTTTCAAATAGGTATTAGTTATCAAAAACAATTAACCTACTAAAATTACTTTTAACTTTATAACAATATTTAAAGTCCGTCGAGGGAAAGCAAGTGAGTGTGGGTGCAGAGAGATACAGCATTGAAAAAACAACGGACACAACAAAAAAAGTCATGATATACGAACTAGAAAATCAATTCAACGAAGGAGTCAAGAGAAAATGTGGAGGCAAAAATGGACTTGGATTTAATTGATGAATTATTATGAACACATAAGCATTTAAAGAGAAGATAGTTATATTGTGTAAAAGTTAGAGTTTGTTGTTGTTGTCTTCTTTGTGTGTGTGCTAATTCTTAAATTAGTTTTAAAAGGTAAACATAATAAGAAACAAATCGAAAATAAAACAATTGTGAACTTTTAACTCAATTTCGTACAAAATTTAGAACACACAACATAGCTAGGATTACAACGAATATGTTAATTTAATCAATCATTAGCTCTTTCAATTCCCTTGATTTTATGATTCCTTCCAGAATCTTAAAACTGCACCATCGAGTATTTTATCTACAACGCTAATGAAATCTCCTTCAGGTGTACCAGGTTGAAGCTGGAACTAATCAATATTTGCAAAGAGATTGCTCTTGTTTGGCGCGTATAAATTCGAAGTAAAATCAGGGAGGAACACATTCAAAGCCTTTGTTTCTTCATTTGTGAATTTCGTAGTTTAAGGTGGAAATGGCTTTTTCTTGTAAAACTACTGTTTTGTTTTGTTATAATCTTTTAATATGAAATTAGCTGTTTTCTTAAAAGATTCCTTGTCTCCACCACATTGCTAGTAAGTTTAATACAGTGCCATACCTACACGAGTTGTAAAATTCAGTGATTAGTCCTTCTCAGCAGCGTCTTCTTTAGTTGGATCGCTTGTGTTGTTACCATTATTGTTGCCTTCATTTTTCAATCCCGTGAAGCTCTTCCTTGAGTTTAGTTTCGATGAATCACGAATTCCAAATGCAGTGTTAGCTCTTTTTTCTATTGAAAAAAACAACAAAATATGACAACTTTTACGAATATTTTATTAATACAAAACAGTTTTTGCATATTTTTCTAATGATATTTTTTACTTTTTTCTTAAAGTTCTTATTCAGTTATGAGCTTTCTCGCATCTAAAGCTCCCCTGTTAACCATATTCGCTCTCCTCCCTCCAGCTGTTGTCTTAAATTTAGATTCCTTTTTCCTCTCGATTTCCTCGCTTTCCTTGATTCTTTGTGATCTTTCTATTTGATTTTGCAGATGCATCTATTATCTCTTCTTGAAGCTAAAATAAATCAAATTTCCTTCGCTGTCTCTTCCAACATCGTTATCTTCCTCATCCTATTAGCCATTGCTATTAGAATTACTATTTCCGTTATTGTTAGAAGCAGAAGAATATCCTGGAACTGCACTGCTGTTCGCACCAGATTCACCTGTCATATTTTAAGGGATGTTATTATTGGTATTTCCTACACCTTAGGGGATTTAACTACTTGCATTCTGAGCAGCACCATTATTACCTTATCCACTGCTGTTATTATTACTTCCACTTTACTACTAAAGAAGTGATCCTCCAGCTGTCTGCATCATTTCTTTTTATAGATACTCTAAATAATCTATTTTCTCAATTTTCGCTTTAAAAATATTCAGCCTATGGTTCACAGTCTCTAATGTCGGTGTTTTACATCCAAACTACCCCATTCGTACTACATCTTTGCTCATAACTCCCCATAATTTGCTCTTCTCTTTGGTATTATTTTATTATCCACTATTTTAAAACTTAACCTTTTTTTTTGCTTGTGTAGCATAATCGTCTGATGAGTCACTATCCACGGATACAGCTTATTTTTTTCTATCAAACTCTTAGAGATCTCGATGCTCAAGTTTTGGGCCTTTATAGATGTTCTTATTGCTACTAATCTATTGATGTGTAGCAGTTGGATGAGATGAATTACCATCATGAGGTTTTGGATTATTTTCAACTTCATCATCTGAGTTAGGTTCTTTAAATGGTTCAAACTTCATTGCTTCCTGTAACTAAGGACTTTAACTGAAAAAGTGTTCCATTTAGTCCTTCAGATTTAGAAAATGATTCGAAAAATCTATCCAAAAAAGAGCATTAGAAAATTAAATATTTTTGTATAAAATGATGACATTTTTATAAAAAAAATCTACATATTTCTCTCTCCCAAACTACCTTCTTTATCATCGTCTTCTGCTGATGATGCGAACGAGTTATTAGAATTAAGACTGTCGTCTGAGCTGAAAACTAACTAGTCTTTAGTTTTTTACTTTAGATTCTGTAGCATCAAAGCTAAGGGGGGAATAAAATAGCAGTTGTTTTTCTTATGCTTTTCTATTATTTTTCTGCAGAACTCTCTTTTATGTTTCAAAAGGAATCCACTTGATTCTTATAAAAATCCCAACTCCCTGCTGCTTCTTTTATAATTAGGTTCAATTGAATAAAGGAGATAATATCTTCAAAGAGCTTAGTTTAGCATTATTATTTCTTTTATTTTATAATTTTTAAACTTTTATTAGGTAAAACTCATCTAAGTTCTTTTATGAACTTAAAGAAGAAAAAAAGAATCAATAAGAATTCAAAAACCTTCGTTACTCATGGAAAACTTAACGTGTTATCAGGGATTAATATTAAAATTAAGATGAACTTAATAGTCCAAAAGGGATCAATAGTCCTGCGCTAGTTGTAATTTTTATTGGATGAAACGAAAAAAGATAAGAAAGAATTAATTCGGGAGTGTAAAATCAAAGATAGAGATTGAGATTGTGATTGTGATAAGTTTATAAGAAGACCTTTTTGTGTTAACAACTAAGAAAAAAGTTTGAAGATATTGAAACCTTCAAGAGATAGAATTCATACCACTACCCAACGGCGAAGGCAGATACAATAACTAGGAGGATTTGAAGATAGTATTAGAAGCGTGAAAAGATATTCCAAATCAGAAGAGAATTTCACAACAATAAAACAATCTTTAAAAGACTTGAAGAGCATACTCTATTGAGGAGAAATATACCTAGATTCCTCTCATGAATGCAGGGCGAATTGCCATGCAGCAGCAACAACAACAATTACCATAATAAGCTCAATTATCGTAGCCTCAGAAATAACTTTAGTAGCTCTAGCAATTACAGCAATATAATCCTGGAGGTGAATAGATTGTCCGCGATGAAAACAAAAAAAAGTCCTTCACAACTATCTAAGGCTACACGTTGCATGAAATTCTTGGGAAAGGTTCATTTGGTTAGGTCTTCAAAGCGACAAAAAACGGCAAAGTATTCGCTATTAAAATGATTGATAAACCATTAATTCGCAAGAAAAACCTCTAGAAATATGTAAACAATGAAGTAAAAGTCATGCGGGAGTTAAAAAACCAAAATACTGTTAGACTCTATGAAGCATTCGAAGACAAAGATGTGCTTTATTTAGTCATGGAATGCTGCAATTAAGGAACACTTTTCAATTATATTCTCAAGGAAAAACCTTAAGAACCTGAATGCATCCGGATATTCGCGTAGATCATGCGAGGATTCATCGAGATTCATGAAAAGCATATTCTTCATAGAGACCTTAAACCTTCGAATATCTTCATCAAAGATGGCGTGTTTAAAATTGCAGATTTCGGATTAGCCAAACCTAAAGCTCTTGGCAGCAGTTACTGCGGGACAAGTTATTTCATGGCACCGGAGATACTCATGAAACAGATCCATGATTATAAAGTCGATCTCTGGTCGATGGGAGTCATATTGTTTTTCATGCTCTTCAGGGAATACCCTTTTAAAAATTCAGCTAAGTTATTAGATGAGATTAAAGAGAAAACAAATCCGATTTTTGAGTTAGAGAAATGTTTAAAACATCCTCGATCTAAGCCTATTTGTTCTGAAGGAGCTGTTTAGTTATTCTAAAGGATCTTTGTCATCGACCCAGGCTAGAGGATATCATTCAAAGAGCTCTATGATATGGAGTTATTTGCTGATTATTTTTCTTAAGATGAGTTACATCATTCCAGTAAGATATATTAGGATCTTGAGAAGCATCCACCTAAGCCAGCTGCAGAAGATCATCATGATGAAGAAGACGACGAGAAACATCATCATTAAATACATCACAGTTCGAATCATCACTATAATCATCATCCTAAAGAGGAATAGCAATCTCCAAAGATGAATTAATCGTTAAATAAAACTAAAACATCTAAATTCAGACCACCGTTGTCACCAACTTCAGTTAATCCAATTGATGTAAAAGGGTTAGTTGTTTTCGTTGAAATTATTTCGTTAAATGTAATTTTATGTCTTAATAGAAGACATTTGGATAGAATGGAGGATTACCACCAAAGCATCCGAGTGGTATTGCGAACAGCCCGACGAAGAATAAACCTCAAGTAGCTGGAGGTTAAACTGAGAGAATATTTTTCAATTAAGAAAATAATCAGAAAAATAATGATATTCCCAAGAAGGGAGCACAAAGCTTAGATATGATTAAATTATCTTCTCATTAGACTGTCGGTGATGAATACAAAGAAGTCAGGATTTCTATCATTTCGCATCCATTGAATGTACCAACAAAAATGGATTAATTCCTAGGAGATTTAAAGATTTAAAAGTGAATTTTTGTTATTTTTTCAGAGCCCACCTTAGCATTCCCAGATGTAATAGAAGTTCTACGAAGACGGCTTTGAAGATGATCATGCTCATGGCATTCACGAAGACGAATCTCCTCATTTAGTGGTGAATCACATAAAAATAATTAAAAATCCTGCAGTGAACACACCTAAGCAAACATACATAAGATATTTCGGTCCAAAAGCATTTCAAGGAGATTCTGCTATCCTTCCAAGGCCAATATCGCAAAGAGCAACAGAAGATGAAGATACCTCCATACCTAATGTGCCTTCATCGGTTTCTACTGTATATGGATTCGGACATAATTCTTTTAGCAACAAGGGACACCATATTGATGCTCATCATAGTTTCGGAATACCACATAAAGCAAGTGAAAATCATAAAACTAAAGATAATAATACTAATAAAAAGCAAAATAGAGAAGAAGAGGAGGAGTTTGAGGAAGAATTAATGGAGGAAATCAAAGTGAAAGAACCTAATAAGATATAGAATTCCCAGTAAAATATTATTTATATTTGAAAAAAAAATGATTTATTTATTTGGTTTTGTGGGTGAATTGCAATTTAGGATGAGCTCTTCAAGCAGTGAGAGTGCAGAGAGTTCATTCTTATTGAAGTAACAAAATTTAGGAGCAATTTCAACTCAAAAAACAGAATAGCAAAAATAGTTTGAATCATTTAAACTCATTGAAGTTGGAGATGAAGATCCGTAACTGCTGAATGGGTTAAAGCTAGCACCTTAAAAGGAGGAAAAATAAGCTATTGCGTTCCCTGAAAAAGAAGATATGAGCAATGACTCAAATATGAAAAAGATGCCAATCAGAAAAGCACCCTCCCTCACAATGAACATGATGGATTTTGCAGTAATTTTTTAATAGTAGCATTCGCTCACTATTTTTATTTGAAACTGTGATTTTTTGCTTTAATTCAGGTGAAAGAAAAGATGCGGAAGTAGATAATTGATGAGTGTGATGAGATGTTCGAGAGCCATGCTTAAGTTTATCTTTACGAGATAGGAGTCTATGGAATTCTTGGAGATACAATAGATTCACTTAATGTCTTGAATCTAGGTAGTTCAACATAAGCTTTAGTTAGTTATATACTCGCTAAGTGTCTCCTCTTCTTTGCAAGAAAGCTCTAGAATTCTTTATCTAAATAACTAAATATTTTCAATCTAGCTTTTTTTAGTTAATTTGTTGAGAGTTCGTCGTCGAAGCTTATTCTAGGGAAAATCAACAGGGATATAGATTAATGGAGTACTAAATTCAGTTTATTCTATTACGGTATTGACTACGAACGAGATATTCAATCTGAAGAAGTCAGGAAGATTGTCACAGAAGAAATCACAGAAATTGATTTTGACAAATAACTAAAAATCCCTTCTAGATTAGTTCTCGATTTGATTTTCAAGGCATCCTACAAAATGGGTAGATCCTGCTCATCAGCCTTGCAAGCATCAGGAATTCTCCGAACTTGTCTCTACGTTCTGCTCTCGATGCTCATAAATAATGTTTTTGACAAGAAAAAAATTCGAGATCATTTGTATTACTATTTTCATGATCCAAATAATTTAACTGAAAAAACGCTTGATTTTGTGAATTTCAATCTTTGGACTGCACAAGCGCATAAGGAATCTCTCTTGGATTAGATTCATCATCTCATTAAACTCGTTTTCGGCGAAAATAAATTGAATATCCTCAAATCGAAAATATGAAAAACTTTTTGGAAAAATTGTACAATAAATAATTTTGTTTATGTTTTTAACTTTTTAATTTATTTTAACTTAAATTCATTTACAAAGGGAAGATCTTAATGGTCTTAAAGAGAGATTTGTGTAGATTTTTAGTGTTTAATGTGCGATTTCTGTGGCTGGGAGGAAAGTATTCGTTATTGATTATTTTTTGAAAGAAGAACTACTTTGGGTAGTAGTTAGCTTGATTAAAGCTACAATCAAATAATAGACCATAAAAGGAATTAAATTGAAATTTATTACATATTGAGATGGAACCATAGAGCCCAACTGATGGAGTTTATCCTCCATCGCCAACAGGAAATGTAACGGATCATTTTAATTGGCCAACTCCACAAAGAAATGATCTCATGTCTCTATCTAAGATATGTACAACTTGTTTTGCGAGATGATTTAGATTTATTTCAAGGATTAATGATGTTATGTTGGATTAGAGAATGAAGGAAGGATAAGAAGGAGGAACATACCATTTGCTAATGAAAGATCCTCACTAGACAACAGAGATATCGTTGGTAAAACATGCAAATTGTTTGACATTTCTGGATTTCTAAAAAACCCAAAACTACTCCTAAAATAATATCTTTGCTCTTTTGTATAATTTCTCTAGGAAGTTATTCCTTTTACAAGCAATCCTAAGCTTGGAATAAAGAATGCTACATAAACAAATGCGATGATATCAATACTAAGTATCATCCTCAACCTTAACCTCTCCGAGACTTTCGATAAATCGATGACATTAATGGATTGAAGAGACGGTTCAGGACAAATAGAATAATCGATCCTTTATCACCTGTTTATGCTTTGCCTTCATATAGCATTACCAAACCAGAAGAACCTAAATTCCTTAGAGATACATTATACATTAGAGATATCGATGGAGCGTTTGCATTGCCAGAAGTCTCTTACATCAAAGAAAGGAATGTCGATCCTTATACTGAAATTCCAGGCACCAAAGCAAGGAAAATGTTTATTCCCAGGGACTCAATAGACAGATTCAATGTAAAAGCGATAAACAATGATGGTTTATTCAAGACACAGAGATCTACTAATCCTCTTGAGCCGAAATACAGTATCTAAAAGTAATTTCAAATTCAAATAAATGAACGTTGAAGTTCAAAATCGAAAAAATCGTACAAAATTTGTGGTAATTTATAATATTTTCTCAGCTTACTGAGATCCTCTGAACCATCTTCACCTGAAAAGCAACACGAAACAGAGCAATTATATGGAGACATAAAAGGAACTCATCCAACAATTAAGCACCCCGATCTTCAGAAGACTAAGAGTTTGTCATTAACAACTAAGGATATCTATGGAGCGCATGCTGATTCTTTATCTTAGCGGTTATATTGCTTAGATTAGAAGAGAAAGCAATTTTTACCTCCCAATCGAACAGACGATATCATAGGAGCACAGCCTAGTACACTTAAAAAAGGAATATAAACGAATAGATATCTCAACCCAAATACTCCAGTGTATGTACTACCAGGTAAATCAAAGGGTTTTTATTTCTAGAAAGGTGATTGGTGGAAATTTCTATGGGAAAAACATATAAAAACTCAAAAATGATTATTTTCCTGACAATATTTTTCTAAATTCAAGGTCACAGCGAAGTAGAGTTGATAGACAACAATGAGAGAAAAAGTAATCTTAGTAAATAATAAGCAGCTGCTGTAAGTTCTTTGAATCCAATAGCTATTGAAAGTTAGCCTCTAAAGACGAACAGATCAGTCAGCTTATATGAACCTTAATAGAAACCCAAAAATCAGAACAATAAGTATTTTTTTTTTGTTTAATTAGCGAATTTGGTATTGGTTTTTGAAGAAGAAATTATTTAATTATTTCTGAATTCTGTTTTGATACAAAAATACAGTGATAAATCATTTTCTGGAGGAGACAATCAAACTGTAGATAGAACAATGGATTTATTAAGTAATCTAGCTGATAAAGACATTGCATTAAGTGAATCTAGAAATATCAGCAGTGTTGCTTAGACTCTCAAATCGTAAAGTTTAAACAGTATTTTTTGTTTAGTTTGTGAAGTTTATTGTTATTATTTAAAAGACGTGTCTAGCGGTTAGATAGGTTCGTGAGCAAACAGTGACAGTCATCATCAAATTGAGAATTTTTGGTGCACTTAATAGGATCATTAGTTTTAGAAATCAACTTTGTTTGAGAGAAAATATCATGTTACTAACTTTACTATGTGTTAAGCTTCATATTTGTGTAAATCTGCTTGGTTTTTCTGCTATCTGGACTGGCAAATAGAGGAGAAATTTTTTTTATCTCAAATCAGAAACAAAATAGGAAGGAACGGGAAAAGAAATTGCTTTTGATAGGTTCATGAACATGTAATGTAAGTTATATTTTCCAAGGGAAGCAACAATATCTCCATAAAACAACAAGCCGGAATTTTGTCTGAAGAAATAGAAAAACAAGAGCTAAATTGTGGGAATGTTAAGCTATATTATTAACAAAGTCTTATATCAATGTGTTGTTTAGGGGGGTCAACTTGACTTGTTTTTTAGTATCTGGGAGAATATTGTAAAAAATTGTTGAAGAATAAATAATAAATTTTGACAAGGACAGCATAACAATATCAAAATAATGAGCGTAGCACCTGAGATCTCAACAATCGATAGGCTCTGCAATGCATGAACGGCATTTTCAGTGGGGACAATAAGAAAATCAAAATAGGCATAAAATTAATATAAAATTTCCTCAGAAGTTC
>Ga0302271_10003781_pt1 | contig 12501 bp, 5 predicted proteins | sample III_Bog_N1_1_FD_198767 | JGI IMG/M metagenome (GOLD analysis project Ga0302271, IMG submission 198767) | Peat permafrost microbial communities from Stordalen Mire near Abisko, Sweden - III_Bog_N1_1 | ecosystem: Environmental > Terrestrial > Soil > Wetlands > Peat | place: Sweden: Abisko... | reverse complement strand
CAACCCCCAACCCCAACCCCAACCCCAACCCCATTAAATCCTAAGGGAAAAATTTGGTTAAGATAATTATTATTATTTTAATTATTTAATTAAAGATTTTAGGTGAATTCATTGATATGTTTATGAATTCTTACATAGAAAATTTGATATTATGAATTTACTTTAATAGAAAAGGCTAATTGAAATCGCTCAATAAACTAAAGAAACAAACAATTTAGATGATAATATACAAATATTAAAGATACAAAACATCACAAAAGAAGGTGAAATACTTTCATTGCATACATAGGACTAAAAAAAGAAGGTGAATTTCCTTTGTTGTATGAATGATTCCTTGATTGAATATCCTTTACAATAGTGGTTATTATTTCATTATCCTACTACAATCTCCTTCAAATTGTACACAGTTATTTTATTAATTTTCTAATAATTATGTTGCTACTTAATATCTTCTAATTTTTCTCTATCCCTTTCAGAAATCAATAACATCCATTGTAATTCTCCCTAACTTTCCTTCTCTGAAATCTTCTATGATATGATTGTAAGTTGTCTCATAATTGAAATGCTTCAACTTATCTCTAACTTACACGAACAGATCATCACCAGTCGCCACTGTTTCCTTCAAACCATAATGTCTCACATATGCTTGTTGTTTCTACTTATTCAGCACCCAAACTAAGTAATCAAGAATAGCTTCTTTTCCTGGAATCACATCTTTAATGCATCCTACTAGTGACAATTTCAAAGCAACCTCGTCTTCTTGTATGTTCGGTATCATAACGCCAGGTGTATCCACTAAGTAAGCTAGTGGTTTCTGTGAGAATTTCACACCGACTACAGATTTCGTAGTGCATGGAGTAGCGGTAGCTTTGTTGATTGCTCTTCGATTGTGGAGCTCTGGTGCGATCTAACGAATTTAATTGATAATTGTGGATTTCCCTACATTTGGCATGCCACAAATCATCAGCCATATTCCAACGGTGTCATATTTTGCTGGCATACGCTATTGAATATTTCCTATTACATCATTCATGTTTGTACCTTAGCAGAAAAGAATGTGAATAATTCTAAAAACTACTAAGAAAATGGATTCCTTCATTGAAGTTAATCCTTTTTTGAGTACCTCTTTTCGCTGAGATAGGAAAGCAATCTATGCCAACACGAGTATATTTCTCAACTAGATTGCTGATCACCCTCTAGTTTGCTAGATCCACTTTATTGAAAACAATGATCTTCTTTTTTGAGTAAAAAGAACACAAATCATCAAACTCTTGGTTTCTCGATGATATTGGCACTCTACTATCCCTGATTTCCAAGAAACAATCTATCTTATCGACATTCTCCTTCATGAGCTTCAAAGCTCTATGCATATGGCCAGGAAACCAATTTACTTTCTCACCTAACCCAGGGAATCCATTTGTGAGGGTTTTCATCGATTTGGCAGAAACAATTAGAACAAATAATTGACGAATTTGTTTATGTTTCTTCAGTTTTGATTCTACTCAAGATAAAGTATCCGAAAAAGGATATAAATATTTCTCGAAAACATAAACACACAGAAGAACATTAAATTAGATGGAAAACAACAAAACAAAGGACATAACCTCAAATATGACTCTAAATATAGTTGGTTAATGAGACTTTAATGGTAATTTACAATAACAGAAAAAACAATAAAAAAAAAGGCAGAAAATATTTGATTTTGATCTTAAACACTAGCAAACCAGAGAGAGATATTTTAAGCTTATTTGAAATGACAAGAGAGTAGATTCAACAGATCTTTAGTGGTGTTGTAGAAAAACATGTGCTTATGTTGATTTCCACTTACATAGGTAACTAACTAAGTAAAATTTATGCCATGGAGCCTTAAGATGTGTAGAGTTAGGTTAGTTTGATTGTTGAAAATTAGTGATTTAAATATCCCGCTGGTTGATGAATGTCGAATAACTGAACATATTCTTCATTTATGATTCACAGAAGCAGGCTAATTAGAGTTCTTGTCTTTATCAAGATTAGCATTGTGTTTAGGTTTCAAGTAATCACTTTTTGGACCACCGCTGCTGATATCCTGTTGTCAAATAATTAAAACAAAACATAAGAATATTTTTACGTCTCACTTTTATCTATTCTTTTCTTCTTTCTTGAAAACAATTAGACTCCTTATTTTGGCTATTTTACATCGATAAACCCTGGAGGAAGATTTAAATTCATCTCAGGTATCTATTCTCCGTTGCTTTTTGCAGCAAAAATCTGTCGCTGTTTAAAAAATAAACAAACAAGTTTTTGATTTAAAAATATTTGTTATCCTTCTTGTGATAGTAATAATTTCTTACAGCAAGTTTTTCTCTTTCTGTTTTGTTGCCTCCGTTGTGCTTGATTTTGATGTGCAGATTCAAAGACACCTCACTCCCATATGTCTTCGTGCAGTTCTCGTAGGGACACTTTAAGAAAAAGATTAAATCAGTTTTATGCAAAGAAATAAAGTGTAGTTTAGTGTGGTTTTATCAAACTTAGAATTCCTTTTGTTCCTCCCCACACTAAACACTAACAAATATGATGAATTTTAATATTATTCTCCCTCAAATATTTGCTTTCATTTTTAATTGAAAATGCGTCTAAAAAGTACCTAGAAGCTCTTATCAATTTCATCAGCACAACGACGAATCTTTTTTTTATTTTTTGAGTTGTGATTAGGATGCGCATTGTTATTATTCTATCCTGAATTAGACTCACAGTCATTTGATTATCCATCGTAACCACCAGCAGCATCTTCTTCATCTAAGTTCGATATCATAGCCTTTGATAATTAAATAAATAAAATTCAAAATCAAATAATTTAGGGACTAAATAATAAATAATAAAAGAGATAAATGGATTTTAAAAAAAAGTCATAACAGAGCTGGGTGGATAATTTGATTGATTTTGTTGAATTGAACTTTTATTTATTTCTTGTTTTTATTGTGGATTTAGATAATTTTAAAAACAAAATAAAAAAGAGAAGAACTTAAAAAGGTTTTAAAAAGATTGCAATTTATTGTGGGGGAGGGATAGGATAGGGTTCAATAAAAGAAATTTAAAATATTAGCAATTTTATTTAATTTATGATCATTCTTTCTTATTCTTTCTTGCTTTTTGATTTGATTTTCTGTTAACTTTTTTTCTGTGTTTATTGTACCTCTAGTTAATCAGCTCTTTAACGGATGATTGAGATTTCATTTTTGAATTCAACTAGCTTTCGAAGTATGTTCTCGTTACTGTAGTACATCTTCCAGAATTCATAGTGGTAATTCAAGGATTTATTGAATTCAGGCATCTGTTTTCCTTTTATTTTTGAGAGGTCAAAAGTTACAGAATATATTCGTAAAAGAAATTTCACAATAAACTAATTTTGTTACCTTGTAAGATCTATTGTGATTCAGGGGACATACCTGAGAGATGCTACTATAAAGTGAGAGAGCCAGCACCAGCAGGTATCCCGTAGTTATGATCGTTAATGATGCTTTTCTCAAAAGGTCCGACGAAATTATTTGAGTTAGAATCTTATTGAGAAGCTAAAGGAACATATTTATCATTGTTCCTGAACATGTTCGAGGGTTGTTACATGGATTAAATGTTTTTATTGTTAAGATATTAGTTGTTTTGATTAGCTAATATGATATTGTTACTATTGTTAGAAATATTAGTAACAGAACCGTCTCCTTTAAGTTTCTTCTTCTCAGGTGTTTCTCCTAATGTTTATTATGGGCTACTTGGGACTTTAAACTAAGGATTTTGTTGTAGAGAATTCCTTCCTCTTCCTACTTCTGTTTTCATCGTTAGATTTCAACGCACAGAATTTTATAATAATTGATTTATTTATTTACGCAAATTTATTTATTTTTATTGTATTTTTTATTAATTAATTATTTCTATACCTAAATAGCAGTCTGATCATCATTCTTCACAACTTAAAGCTTGAGTGTTTGACTTCCCCACATCTAATTCATATGGGGAAGATTGAAATCATAAAGAAAAAGCAAAGATAATTTAATAGAAGAGATTTAAATAATTCAAAATTGTGCTGAAAATAATTAGCACACAATATGAGCACAAATTAATCGAAGAATATGTAGGAAAATGTTGAAAAAAATGTTCACCTCCAACTGCGTCTTCCATTTTATTTCTTTGTGTGAAATTTTCTTATCGATTAGTCAATCAATTAGCTCAATTGGAGTTGATAATTAATATTCACAACAGTAATTGAGACCCGAAAAGCAGGAATCTTCTTTGAAATGACCTGATTTTAGCATTTAATGATCTCTTTTTGATAATCAATTCATTTCTTTGTTCTTCATGTCTTTCTAATGCTTTCATTCCGCCCCTTTGTTTTCGTCTCTTATTTTCTAATGAAATTTTTAATATTTTTATTACCTTTTAATGGGAAGAAAAATTGCTATTGAATCAGTGATTAAAAATGATAAGAAGAAATCATGAAGAATTCATATGCTTTTTAAGATTTGAAATTCCATTTAACTTGAAGGGGAAACTGACAAAGTTAGTTAGAAACAATGAAAAGACAAAAAAGGGGGGGAAATAAAAAAATAATAAATTTAATTAATTCCCCTTTGAAAGGGAATTATCTATTCAAAACAATGCAGGCAGATTCTGATTGAACGCAAAGGACAACAAACAGTTTTTAGCACACCCCGCATTAACCTATTATCGTTCTCCCTCAAAGTTTTTTGGCAGCTTTGTTCGTTGTGTGAAGCAGTGTTGATTGTGGCATATGTTTAGGCCTTGAAGTGTCTTGGATTAGTTGAATCAAGACAGATTATTGGAAGATGGCCTTAAATCCAATATACTATATGTTATGAATCCAGCATGCAGAGAGGAAAATATTATATGTTAAAATGCCGGCAAATGAGCTCAATATATATTTTATGTATCAGAGAGAGGCGAACAATATCAAATCAACAATTTATCATCGCCATATCATAAAAAAAATGTAAATGGACAATAATAAATCAACATACATGTAGTTTTTGTGTTCCTCTTAAACTTAAATTTGAATTAAATCAAATCTTCGGGGAGGGTTTCATCGAGGGAGGGGGGAAGAGGAGAAGAGGGAAGTTGAAAAGTTCTCTCTCTCTTTATATATTTTTTTTTTAAAGTTGTGATTTTTTAGCAATTTTGTTTGTTGAAATAAAAAATCATATTGTTGAAAAGATTTTGCTTATTTTTACATTTTTTTCTTTTGGGTAAAAACAAAACTAATTCAAGAATTAATCAATCAAGTGAAATAATAAAACACAAATTCAAGATATTTTTAATAACAAAAAAGAAACAATTATTCAAAAACACAAGAATTCTAAAATTGTTAAGAACAAATTAATATGGACGATTAGAAGCAGCAGATTACTAAAGCATCCGATTTATTCAGTTGGGTGAAGCAGTTCGACTTGGATCCAGAAGGCATATTCAAGTATATCTTGATTTCAGCTGAATTCAAAGGAGAGACTGTGTACTTTGTTCGAGGATCAAAGTCATTTGCGTTCCATTCTTAGAATTTCGAAGAATTCGCAACAGAATTGAGGAACTGTGGTTTAAATTATTCTAAGTTTGAGTATGATGAAGGAGATGATATCATCCGAGCAGCTCTAAATGACTCAAAATAATAGCTGACTTTCTTAGCAACAGGTGGTGGCAGAGCGAATATCAGCTAGACATAGAAGAAACTACAGCTGTATGGATACTCTTAAAGTTTTGGCTAAGCAAACCATTCCATTGCACTGGAGATTGCAAAGGAATATTTGAAAGATTTCCCAAAGGAGAACTTTTCATGGAATAATGATGGGTACTGAGCAAAACAAGGAAGAGAGGAGGATAAGCAGGTGGTGATGAATTAAGGGCAATTAGCAAAAATCGTTATTTGTTTTGAGGTAAAAGAGATAATGTTTTGTATGCATTGTGGGTGAGTTTGTATGTGTCTAATCAGTAGTAATAGCTTGAAGAATTAATTTTTCTTAGTCCTTTTGAAGATTAATAAATGAAGAAATATATAAAAAATAACATAAAAAATCACAAGCCACATTCTTTGTGAGTCTATGCCATTAATTATTTGCAGACTAATTTCCCATTGTTTTCTTCAAATAACTAAGCTCTCCTCTCTCTTATCTTTCTCCTTCGTTATTAGATATGACTGATCAAAGAGATCTAAAATGTAATTGATAGCTTCAGAGTGATGTGAGCCATTTTTATTGTAAATTCGGCTTAAAGTACCTAGCAGCCCGCATCTTTCAATTTCGGTTTGTAATTACATGAAAAGCTAAGTTTCAAAGTTAAAATCACAGTACTACGAGAAAACTTGAATAGATCTGATAGCATTAGAGGTGATTTCTACACTGGAGGGGTAGTTTACAAGGAACGAATGAAGGACTTTCACAAGAGGGAGAAATGGAAATATCATGAAGGGAGAGGAGTTCCTCACGAAATGAGCTCCAATGTGCTCAATTTTTAAAAACAAATTCCTGATAAAATAGGACATGTCGTAGATCACTGAAAGCTTATTTCCTTGAGAATGAATCTGGATTGAGCGAAGAATAGCTTGATTTTAAATAATTTAAAGTGTTATTTCAGAAGATTCCGCTACTAGATTTTATAGGATATCATAGACCCTCTCGACTATCTGGCAGTCACTGGAAAGAATTAGCTTCGATAGAATGCGAAGGTAATCAGTTTAATGAAGAAGAACATCTAAATCAATGCTAGAGAACTCCTTTTCGACTAGAAGTTGCATCAATTCAAGTAGAGCTCTTACGGCTTTGTTGTTTTTGCTCTTTCTATGTATTCTCAGGAGTTTAAATAGCTAATTTACAATATTTCCTGCGTTTTGTGTAAAAACCCTTAGCATTGCCTGTTCGATACTCCAACCAGATAACCCTTCACAGATTAGTTCCAAGAGCTATGGGTTAATCACAAAGCAATTCATCTTTTAAAGACACTCGAAAAGCAATTCAATACACTGAATCTATCTCTCAGAAGAGCAGTAAACGTTATCTAAATACTCGTTGAATAGTGAAAGCATCATGAATTACGAGCTAAATGAAGAAGCAGCGTCTATTAAAATCACTTTCAACTGATAAAATATTCTAGATTCCATGAGAAGTTGAATTGAAAAATGACTATCAGCAATCGAATTCAAGATTATGCTTAAACCGCTTTAGATAATTTATGGATTGGTTGTATCAAGAAGCTACTCGAAGAGATCAAGTCCTCCAGTTTCGGATATCACAGCGGGAAGATGAGAGGTTGTCGATAAATAGTATAGAATAAATGATAAGTTGCTTGCTAGGGATTCAGATTGCCTATGGAAAAGCAGATAAGCTGAAATGAGGGTTTCTGCAGATTTCTGAGAGATCAACTGCAAGTGTTTTGGGTTGGTTTTCATCTCCTGCTTTAAAATAAGCGAAATATTGAGGATTCCAGGGAGATTCAACTGATAGGCATCATCGGAGTCTTTGTAAAGAGTAACTTAATCTTCAATAGCTTGGAAAATAGCACCCATGGAGGTATTTAGTTTATCTTTTAGGTCTGAAGTGATTGAGACAACAGCGGGAAGGGATACTTAAGTGATTTAGTGTTATTACCTGAGGGCCTTTAGTATTTTTGATCTTTGTTTCTGTCTGATTTGTACATTGAATTGCTCTTTTTTGAGCTTCATTAGTTAGCATAATGTTGTTTCTTCGTCCATTTTTGAGGTTCAAGAAGTAAGTATTTTTGATGATTTTTCACTTTGAAGCTGATTCTGCTCAAGTTTTTGATCCTCCTAGGAATATTAATTAAATTATTATAATTATTTGCCATTGATTTTGTTGATATCTAGGGTATTTCTTTGACCCCAGAGCTGCTATCAATGTTTTAATAAATTAATTTGAAAAAAGATTCAGCTTAAGTAACGATTTCCTAGCTAGCTACAAGAGATCGTATTAAAAGGATACTCTGCTTGTTGTTGTTTTTTAATTTCATTAAGAACAGAATGGGAAAATAACTTAATAAAATACATTTTTAAAATTTTAGAATGTTTATTTATTATTAAAATCATTATTAGAAAATGTGAATAGCTTTACAGCTTTTACTTGTATTTAAATCGCTATTAAATACTGTCTCACAAATTTGAAATATGCCATTTCTTTGTCTATTTTTTTGAAGTTAAAGAAGCAAGCAGTTCTTTTTTCATTTTCAGCTCTGATTCTGCTAGAATTTATTGATTTTATTAAACCAATCAATTAAAATTAGTAATATTTTGTGTTTGTTTTTGATTTTTATCATCTCGAGTATTTCTTAAGAATTAGAGTTGCTACCAATGTTTCTACGAGTTTCACTTTTAAGTTTTAGTAATGATTATTTGGCTAGCTAAAAGAGTTCATCCTAATAGGAGGAGCAATTAACTTATTTATACATTTAACAATTTTGCATAAAATTCTTTCTTATGTATCTTTTTAGATACACATTAAGCCCATTTATTTTTTAATTGTTGGAATTTGTTTTAAAATAACATTTGAAAACTAGTTAAGAGCCAAAATATAATTCTCTTTTTTGTGTGTGGTTATTGATTGCCAAGAGGGAATTCAAAGTTTATCCCAAGTTGGTGCTTGTTATTGAATGCCAGCAAAACTTGGGGAGAGGGAGAGAAAACCAAACGGAGATCTAAGAATATTAATAATACTGATAAATTTTACACCCAACAAATTGAACAAGAAATAGGATAAATAATCCCTTCCAAGATCCAAAAACCGCACCAATCATCTTTTCTTATGGCCTCCTTATTATCGCTTTACGAGATCTTTAGAGATTTCTGCTAGCTTGTAAGCATCTCCGCGAGGAGTCTGTCCTTCAGACTCCGCAACCCAATGGACTTTGGTATGGTTACAATCACTGATTTCATCTCCGTTGACATCAGCTTTCTCACACTCCCGGACTCCTCTGTCATTATCTACATGCTAGTAGTTTTGGGCATCTGTAGTGGTTTCTCGATTTGCATATCCAACAATGAAAAACACAGAAATACTCAAACAAACGACGACTTATCATATCAAAAACCATCTAAATTCACTAATTTCTTCTATCAATTAGCAATTATCATCATAACTACTCTTATCCCTCCAATGTTACAGACTTCTATAAATATTTTCAAAGGAAGCAGCTCGGATTCTTTCATTTGGGCAGTAGCTATCATAGCCCTTATTGCAGGCTTGATAATTGATCCATTTATTCTTATCTTCAGTATCTCATAGTCTAAAAAATAACTAGATGAATTCGACTCAAAAGGAAGCAGAATCAAAGATAAAACGCAAGTCCATATGGAAAAGCTCCGCTAAAATCACAGTATCCTCAAATCCCTCTACTCTGGTTACTCCGAAAAATGGCATTACTTCAAGTTCTTTTAGCTACTCTTGAAAATATTCAGGATCTTCCGCTACGCAATTATTTCTGACCCAAACACGAATATTGCAGCGTATTTGATTTTCACTCTCTTGGATTTGGCGCTCAATATTCTCTTTGCAATTGGCTCTATTAAAAAACAGCCCTACCTTCATCGAAGAGAGAACATCTGTTTGTGTCTTTCTTTCATTGTCTAAGCGATTTGCTTAGTCCTGCAGATGATTATGTGGCTCACTTGTTATGATGATGAAGGTGGATAAATTGCTATTTCAATTCTACAGTTGCTAACTTGTGTACTTGTATACTATGTTTATTGGGTGATTTCGACGATTTCTTCATTCAAAAGAGTTCAATCAATGTACAAAGTCATAGGAAAGCAATTAGAATTTACAGCTATGGCCAATTCACATGAGCGAACATGTTCCTTTGAGAAGTCCCTTATCTTAAGTGAGCAATACAATAAAAACACAGAGTGCAAGCTTCGAATCTGGATGCCTTTTTGGGAGAATATTCTCACAAAATCTGAGGACTTTAAAGCATCTATTAATCCAGATGCAATGCATTTTATTAATATTGGAGGTGCTCCTCCTGATCTACCGGATTTCCAAGGTAGAGTTGGTGAGCGATTCGAAGAAAACACAAGGATTATGAAAAAGATTGGGAAAGATGCCTACAGAAAAGAAATCCAGAAATAGAATTCCTAGGATTTTAAAATGATCATGGACATGGTGCTACAACATGTGCCACCAATCGATGCTTAATACTAAGGAGAAATGTATAAAGCTTCCTTTTATCCTTTTCCATTTACAGTGCAGTTACAACCTGATAGCGGTTAATAGTATTTGAATATTACAGACTCAAGACAACTTTAGGAATTAGCCAACGATAACATTGGGATTGTTGATTAAAGAGAAATTCGATAAATTCTACGTTGCTTGAATAAGGAGAAAGTAACACATGAGCTATCGAGGAAAATTACCAGATAAAAGAAAAGAAAAAATTAAGACACAGGGGAAGAAGAAAAGTACTCAGTAGATGCAACAGTTCAGTATTCCTCAGGGGTCTTGCAAGTCACTTTAGCTGAGGGGTACATGGAGACTTCCAAAAATTGGAATAGTGAACCGCTACAGCTAGGCAGAGGCTTTTTCATTTAATTATATTATAAATCTGGTAAAGGTGTGGATGAAGAAGGAGATAAATTCAATGGAGATAGCTATACAGTTTATCAGGACTATTTAACGAATTATTAAGGTTTAAGTAGAACTGGGGATAGCCCAATTGCAATAATCATACAATAACATAAAAGTCTATGGGAATACAATAAAAGGTTATTGGTTATGATGATTGAGGACCAGAAACAGAAAAAACGCCAGGAATTCCTTTTTAAAAAGAGAGTGTTATCCTATGCATTTCACAGCTAGATTTATGGAGGAGATTTGAATCTGATTTAAGAGCAACAATACGTGATCGATTTTCTTTAGACAGAGGAGAACACCAAGCTCCGAACGTTAAGCCTTGATGCACTATACATCAAAATGGATATGGTCAGATTTGGAGAGTTTGAACCACTGCTATTCTTCTTTTTCGACGACTTATGGAAAAATAATCAAGATATAGCTATTATTAAGAAAAACGCAGAGATATTGAACCCAGAAAGCACTAAATGTTTGATTTATAAGAGGAATTCGACCATTGACTCATGGAAAGCTGAGTTTCTTATTGAAAATCTCAGAACAGATAAGGGTAAGGGATTTTTCAATGATTAGCTATTGTGCGCACTTCAAAGAAAGCTGAACTCGTTCACAGACAAATGGAATAATTTTATCACAGAATAAAGTTTACTTTGAGTGTTGGTCAAAAGGGAGAGCAAGTACATAATTGTATGAAATATGAAAAACATGAAAAAAGGAGAAAATAAACAATTTTTCAATTCAATCTAAGTCATTATTAAATACTGTCTCATAAAGATGAAGTAAGCAATTTATTAGTCAATTTTTTGAGGTTAAAAGAGCGAGCAGATCTAATATTTTTTTCACTCTCAGCGCTAATTCTGCTAGAATTTAATGGTTTTATTAAACCAATCAATTAAAAGTAGTAATGTTTTATTTTTGTTTTTATTATTTTTATCATCATGGGTATTTCTTAAGGATTATAGCTGCTACCAATGTTTCTACGAGTTTCACTTTTAGCTTTTATTAACGGCTATTTAGCAAGCTAAAAGAGTTCATTACAATAAGAGGAAAGCTAATTTATTTTTCCATTTTAAAACGTTTGAGTACAATTCTTTCAAATTTATCTTTTGAAGAAACACATTAAACCCATTGATTTTTTTCATTTTGGAATTAAATGTATTTTTCTAGTTAAAAACTAGTTTAGGGTGAAAAAATAATTCTCCTTTTTGGGTGATTATTACCCTGAGGGAGTCCGAAGTAGACTGCAAGTTTGTTTCTGTTAGCAAAAATCAGCAAAAATTAGGAGAGGGGGAGAGAAAATCAAACGAAGTTCTAAGAATATCAATAATAGTATTTAATTTTACAACATATTTTACAAGAAATAAGATAAATAATCCCTTCCAAGATCCAAAAACCGCACCAATCATCTTCTCTTATGGCCTCCTTATTATCGCTTTACGAGATCTTTAGAGATTTCTGCTAGCTTGTAAGCATCTCCGCGAGGAGTCTGTCCTTCAGACTTCGCAACCCAATGGACTTTGGTATGGTTACAATCACTGATTTCATCTCCGTTGACATCAGCTTTCTCACACTCCCGGACTCCTCTGTCATTATCTACATGCTAGTAGTTTTGGGCATCTGTAGTGGTCTCTCGATTTGCATATCCAAAAATGAAAAACACAGAAATACTCAAACAAACGATGACTTATCATATCAAAAACCATCTAAATTCACTAATTTCTTCTATCAATTAGCAATTATCATCATAACTACTCTTATCCCTCCAATGTTGCAGATTTCCATTAATATTTTCAAAGGAAGCAGCTCGGATTCTTTCATTTGGGCAGTAGCTATCCTAGCCCTTATTGTAGGCTTGATAATTGATCCATTTCTTTTTATCTTCAGCATC
>Ga0302271_10003780_pt1 | contig 12509 bp, 2 predicted proteins | sample III_Bog_N1_1_FD_198767 | JGI IMG/M metagenome (GOLD analysis project Ga0302271, IMG submission 198767) | Peat permafrost microbial communities from Stordalen Mire near Abisko, Sweden - III_Bog_N1_1 | ecosystem: Environmental > Terrestrial > Soil > Wetlands > Peat | place: Sweden: Abisko... | reverse complement strand
TCAAAACCATGCGAACAGTCCGGGTCTGTAAACAACCACATGCGGTCGGAGAATCGGGAGCCTTTCACATCGATAATGGTATAGATATTTCCGGAAGATGTTTTTGAAATCAGACCTTTTGTTCGTTGAGGCACCGAGTCTGCAACAACTGAGCTATAAGGGATCGATAAAGTTGCTGTCGCATCATTTGACATAGCTTTCACTAAAAATGCCTGCATGGAAGGAATCTGATGCTGTAAGCCGGCTTTCCCGGCAAGAGCATATGGGATTGCTGTATACTGCCCTGCCAGACTTGCATGAGTTGAATCATTCGGTTCAATTCCTGATCCATTAGTCGTCCAATCCGATTTAGATCCTGTATTATAGATATATACTGTTTTATACATTTTTGCTCCTAACCCAATATTTGAAATCTCGATGGCAGCGGTGTAAGGATTACCAATTAGATTTTGTCCCGGATAGGAAGCAACTGATGTATACTGCATTTTAGTAGCCGGGAAATTACTGTTTTCAAGCTGGCCCTGGAAGATATATGTTCTTGCCGCTAATTGTGTAATTTCGTAACCTGTGAAAGGCGTCAGACCCGAAGAATTTGATAGCTGTTCCCAATGGGATGGACTATCGTTCTCATGCATTTGGCGAACATATCCACCATCAAAAGTTGGGCTGGCAGATGACAAAGCATGCAACGGAATACCAAAGAACTGCCATTTATAACTTGATGGAGGATTCGCTATAGAAGCAGCAGCCTTGGAATACATTTCTACCGTACCATACACAGGCCCTGTGTTCTGAAAAATCAACGACCCGTTAGCATCAGTCCCGTTAGTCCCGGCTTTTATGTAAATTTGATTGTAATTGGTTGTCGTTATCGCATTGGTTTTTAAACAAATATTCTTGGGGATTATCAATCCGGTATTAACAGAACTTATGAGTGTAGTACCCGAAACAGTTGCATTCTTATTTAAGGTAACTCCGAAATTATTGTTGATAATAATACCTCCTGCACCACTAAAAGTTGCAGGTAATTCATTTCCTGTAGTCTGTGCGGCACTGCCTTTGTATTGAAGTGTGGCTGCAGTGCTATAAGCTGGAGCTGTTCCGGTAGTAGTGGCAGTCCCTTCCAAGGAGAGGATGCCGTTGACAGTCACACCTGTTGTTGTTTTTGCACCGCTTCCCGATAGAGTCAGATTTCCATAGCTTGTTGCAGCAGGCGAAATAGTTTGAGCCACACCATAGTAATCTACAGTACTTGTTGCATTAAAAGAATAAGATAACGATCCAACACCACTGCTCCGAACTGGGAAATTGCTTCCTATTGAGCCATTGGTACCACCCGTAGTACCGGATAATCGAAAGATGGAACCGGAATTTAATTTTATGATTGTAGTTGGAGATGAAGTTTTATTAAAGATGGCTGTTGAGATATCAAAGATACAATTATTATCAACAGTTAAATTCCGCATTAGATCTGCATTATAATTCAGTAAAACACCTTTCGTATTTCGAACTAACAAATCGTAAATATAATAATCCCCAACTGTACCGCTGATAGTTTGTTTTGAGTCACCATTCAGAATCAACTGACATCCCGGAAAGTTGGACTTCATGTTAAATGATCCGGATTTCAATGTAATATCCCCCCCCACAGTTAATGTGTGAAGAATTGCAGTGGGATTACTCTCTATAATTAAATTACCACCATTAATTGTTATATTTCCAGAAACAGATATACTACTAGGATTATTTGAAGTAAAAGATAAACCACCATCACCAGCTGTAGTTGTACCAATAGTCAGAGACCCAATTGCATTTGGCACATTCACACCATTCAGATTTACAGTTTGACCATCTTTGATTAAAACATTCCCGGTTCCTATATTTTGTCCGGGATATGTCGAGGCAGTTACCCAGGCTCCCGGAGATCCGGAAATACTACAAACGAGCCAATTACTGACACTATTCCAATTAAAAGATGATGCATTCGAAATGTAATCACCTACAGTTGCTCCCTTTCCATAATTACTAAATCCCACTAAAAAGAATAGTAAAATAATTAACAATTTAGGAAGTTTACGCTGGTGGGTAGAGGAGGCAGGAGTATAAATGCTGTCTGAAGTGCCAGTTTTGGAATTTAAAGGTACAAAAAGTATCATAGTCAAACTTTTAATACAAATGATTGTTGGTCGTTTGTCCTTTTTTTTAAAATCAATTTTTCCTTAAATAAGACCTAAAAGCATGAACTCAAAACAAATCAGCTTGCAAATATAACATTATTTTATTAATTTATAGAATTTATTCTCCATCGTTTTGAAGATCGTTTTACTCTAAGTTGATTTGTAGAGGGTGAATTGGTTAACAAGTTGACCTGATATTGCTATATTCAGGACGTCACTCTGTTAATTTTGTTGGAGGGTAAAAGGAATATATTTTTGTGGAATCTGGCAAAATAAAAAAACAATTGTCTCGAAATGAAGTCGAGACAATTGTATGAAAAGTGTTGACAGTTATTCGTTTTTTTTTGAAGTGTGAGTGTGGAGTTGATGAAATAGTGAGACTCTCATTTTAAAAGCCGCATAGCAAACTCCAAAGATAACGAGCAATCCCCAGCCATCTCCAACAGGAATTGGAGGCCCATCAGGGTCTCCACCTGGGTCAGTGTATGGGGGATCGGCAGTAATATTTGTATTCGCCCCTTGTTTTATAGTTTGATTGCTTAAGTTGGATGTAGTAGATAATGTAGTGATGCCATTCGTCATAACCATACCTGATGTTCCGGCACTGTTTCGGGAACTACCACTGGCAATAAAAGTATTCCCACCTCCACTTAAACCAGCAGTCCCGGATGAGTTGTTAGTCTGATAGTTCTGTGTCTGTACGGAATAAGAAGAGCCCCTGGAAGAAGTAGATGCTGAGGGATAATTGCCAACCGAATAACTTGTTTTTGACAAGGAACTCACCTGTGGAACATCCAGTTCATTCGAACTATTCTCTGAAGAATAACCCTTTTTTGGAGCATTTTGAATTGTTCCGGGTGTTGTCGAGACATTCTGATTCTCCACATAATAATTCTGGGATGTATATAAATCGGGACTTCCAACAGGGGAATACAGAACTGCTATGAACAAACCTGCCCATATTATCATCCATATCATGATTCCCTTTTGTCTCTTTTTCACCTTTATTTCCCTAGAATGATTCTTTTAGAAACACTTTCACTGCTTGTGGATGCACTTACTACATAGGCACCCGGTATGGACCCAACTTGAACTGCCGTAATTGCATACGGACCAAAGCGGGTATTTTTTAGTTTACGGCCCATCATATCATAAACAATCATCTCCCCATTTTGGTTTCCCAAATTTTGAACAAATATCGTATTTCCTGAACTAAATACTTTCAATTGATTGTTGGCATCCGCTGCATCCTTTTCATATGGACGGGTTACTATCTTAAACCGGTTTACAGCAGATGGTGTTGATTCAGCACTGAATGCATAGGTTGATCCGCTCTCAGTGATTTCAACAGTCTTATTTTCCACTAAGTCTACCAAAAACAACCCTTCATATTTCGATAATATATTTGTATGTGTGAAGGTCATTGTGTATAATGTATCCTGACCTGGTTGAAATCCTAATACCGTGTTGTTTAAATCATCCACACAATCAATTTGGTATAATCCATCCTGCTCAATTGCGTAAAGCTGAGGCGATAACGCACTTCCTAACATTTTAGTTCCATCCCAGCCGTTATCGTAATTTCGGGTACAGGTAGGTTCACTAAAAATCCACATTTTATCTGTATATGTAGAACCCTTTACATCTATTCGGGTACATACCTTATCAGAAGGTGTAGCATTTAAGGAAGCTTTTGTGAGTTGTAATTCGGTTGTTTTGGGTACTACTGAATTATATTTTATATTTATATTGTTGTTAGGAGAGGTATAAGGACCTATAACCTGAACTAAAAATCCCTGCATGGAAGGAATCTCTCCGGGTATTGTTGAGGTGCCAGCAGTTAATTGGCTTACAGTCTGAAATTGTCCACCTAAACCCCAAGCTGCAAGTGAACCGGTGCTGTATAAATAGATTTCACCGTAAATACCACTTCCAAATCCACCTATCAAAAGCTTTATATCTATATCTGCCGTATATGGATTTGCGAAGAGACTTTGACCTGGAAATCTGGTTAATGGAGCAACTGTATATGGCAAATTTGGAAAAGGCAAATCCCAATTTATTAATTGACCCTGAAAATAAATTGTTCTACCTGTAACTGAGTCTTGAGTAATTTCATATCCAATGCCTGGTACTAATGGAAATGAATTCGTTACATTTACCCAGTGATTGGAAATGGTTGTACCACTTTCATTCAAATATCGAACGTATGAACCATCAAAAGTTGGACTGGCAGTTACCCCGTTTACCGGAATCCCAAAATACTGCCAACTAAAACGATATTTATTACCACTACCTATTGGATATTCCACTGCTGTAGTTACAGAATGTGCTTTTGAATACATTTCTACAGTTCCATATACTTTTTGTGTTGAAGGATTATGGAAAATCAAAGAACCATTGGGTAAAGTACTACTCGACTGTATATATATTTTATCACCAATCACATCATTTGATGTAATTGTATTGTTCACAGTTAGACAATAAGTTGGAGGTATCAATAAGCGTTGACCTGAATAATTTATTAAATTACCAATCGTACGATTATGATCTAATACTAGTTCCTTTCCAGCTGCAGTGCCATTATTTGCAGCAGTTGCAAATTCAACATCCTTTCCTATTCCAGGAACGTATTGTGCCGTCCAGTTAGTTTCATCATTCCAGATGGAACTTGTTCCTCCCATCCAATAAGTAGAACACGTATTATCTGAATTAACAGTAAATGATTTAATTTTTGGTGTACAAATGCCGTTTGAAATAGTTATTGTGTAATCACCTTTTTTAAGGTTCGAAATATTTCTTGTTGTACTGCTAAAAGAACCTACACCGGTCCAACTGTAAGTCAATGAATTTGTATTTGTCCATGCAGGAGCACTTATAAAATTACCTGTAGATGCAGAAGAACCGAGTCCTGAAATCGAAGTTCCTACACCTTCCAGAAAATTATATCCTGAAATTAAACCTGCATCAGTCACCTTATATACAGAATAACCCGAAGCGAGCGTAGTTAATTGAGTTGGTGTGAGAGCAATATTCCAAAAACCTACCTTTTTTATTTGACCCGTAAATGAACCACCGGTTGCATCCCATACACCACCACCTATTTTTGAACTAAAATTTTGATCTGAACCATAGTTACTAGTTCCAATCCCGCCTGGTGTTCCTGCTTGAACTCCATCAATATAAATAAGTATGCTTGCTCCATTTCCAACTGCTGCAACATGATGCCATCCATTATCATTTGGATAGGAACTTAATGGAGCACTTGCCTGTCCTCCTCCTGCACTCCAACATGTGATAGTTGATGCATCTGAGAACCCAAATTCAATGGCATCATTCTGTCCGAAAAGGCTCATTCTTGATCCAATATCTGATTTGTTAAATTTCACCCAACCTTCTATAGTAAATTTTGCAAGGTTTGATAATAGTTTACCTCCTAAATCAATGTAATTTCCAAGACTGCTATTCAATTCAACTGCCGGATCAATTGAATTGCCGATTGTAATTGCACCATCAGATATTAATGGACAAGAAGAGTTTATAATTTTGCCTGTATAATCGCTGATGTCATTGCCAACCGACAAAGTTATAGAATTTGACGTGGCCGGGTTGTCCATTGTACAAGGAGTAACATTGGATGTCAACACGCAGGTGACGACATCGTTATTCGCAGGAGTATAGTTGTATGTTGTGCTGTTTGCCCCGGCATTTATACCATTAACCTTCCACTGGTAAGCAGGAGCTGTCCCACCGTTTGTTGGCGTAGCTGTGAATAATACTGAAGTTCCCGAACAAACAGGATTTACTGAAGGAACAATCGATATACTGACAGGGAGATTGGGGTTTACAGTCATTGTGACTATATTTGAGGTAGCCGGACTCCCCGTAGCACAGGTTGCATTCGAAGTCATAACACAGGTAATTGTATTACCATTTGTCAAGGTTGAATTAGTATAAGTTGCACTATTTGAACCTACATTCGTTCCGTCCAATTTCCACTGATAAGAAGGGGTGCTTCCTCCATTAGTTGGAGTAGCGGTAAACGTGACATTTGTACCTGCACATATAGATCCAGTCAGACTTGCCACAATGTTCACACCTGCAGGAAGTAGAGGATTCACCGTAACAGTTGCTACATTGGATGTATTAGTTGCCAAATAAGGATTAGCTGATGCACCTAAATTATTTGCACTGGAGATGCTAGCCTTTCTTCTAACGTAATAAGTTCCTGCTACATTAAAAGGAGATACAAATTGAGGTGTATATGTTGCATCTGTAGCCCCAGTTATATCTATCCAGGGTCCGGATGATGTAGTGCCGGATTGCCATTGGTATCCGGTTCCTGTAGTTGTAATGCCAACTGGAAGCGGATTTGGGGTTCCATAAATATCCCCGCTGATAGATAATCCTGAGCTTCCAAGACAGATACTTTGGATGATGTTGCTTGTAAGATTATTGACTAACAGTGGTTTCAGGTTTGAAAAATATACTTCATTTTGACCATTATGCTCAAAATACTCATACTTCAAACTACTTGCACCATTTAGGTTCAATAAAACATTCGGATGTGTACTTAAAGGATGTATTGCCGGCGCCCCCCAGTCAGAGTAAATAAGGTTATTATCAACTGTCAAACGATTTCCATCATCCGAGCCTAAATCAACACTATAGAATCCGGATTTCGTGGAATTCATTAAATATTTCACTGAAAAATCCATTGTATTTATCGATCTTGATGATGAAGGTGATTGTGATATTATTGGGAAACAATAATTATCGCCGCCATCTCCGAATTTCTGATCAAAGGTTTCTGAGTTTTCAGTATAACTTCCATAGTAATTTAAGTTATTAAAACTGCCATCAATTGTATATATGTGACCAATCCAAGAATTGGTTCCAGCTGCATTCTGATTATCGCCGGATATAGCAGGCGTATTCACTGTAACATTAGTAAAAGAAATACGTCCAATATTATCTTTTGCATAAATTTGATAGGTACCTGCAGCAAAACCACTAAAAGTAGAACCTGCCTGATAAGTTATTCCATCCGAACTATAGGTATATGGAGCCTGTCCTCCTGCTCCTGTTGCAGTAATAGTACCCGTGCTACCACCAATACATGTTTCAGTAGATGTGCCTGAAACTGTAATCCAAGTAATTATTACCTGACCATTCGCTCCATTACCTGAAACAGAACCTAAATCTGCCCTTCCGCCTCCACCTCCACCTGGCGCAATTCCAGGAAAACCAGAATTAGCATCGTTCAATACAGAGGGTGTTATAAAGCTACCACCTTTTCCTCCGTTACCTCCTGCTCCATTGCCTCCTGCACCTCCATTTGATCCAGAATAATTATTGCCATTTACTCCAACAACAGTAGCAGAAGCAGAACTCCCACCACCACCACCAGCACCATTAGTAGCAGTATTTCCATTACCTCCATTACCTCCATTTTTCTTTGTTATTCCTGTACTGGTTGATGCTAATCCACCGAGACCACCTTGGCCAGAAGTGCTGGTATTATCTCCAAAAGTTCCACCAGATGCAATAATTGATGAGACAAAACTTGATAAACCACCCGAAGTTGAAGGTGTTGTTTGACCAACTGGAGATTTGCCACCTGCACCTACTGTTACAGCATAATTATTTCCAGGTGTAACATTTACAGTTCCACTGGCATAAGCACCACCTCCACCACCACCTTTACCATTCGAGCCAGACGCTGCCTGTCCTCCTGCTCCACCACCACCCCAAGCTTCAACTTGTATGCCGGTAACTCCGGCAGGAACAACAAATGTATAAATTCCGGCCGTTGAATAAGTAGATACATTATTGACAATAAAAGCACCGGAAACTGCACTTGTAGACGTACCGCATGCCCCCGTAACAATACAATAGTAATAAAGTGTACCTACAGTTGTTGATTGTGGGGTATAACTATTGGTTTGTGCTCCATTTGATGATCCTAATGATACTCCACCAGAGTTACTTGCAATTGAATTACTGTACCACTGATAACTTAAACCAGCTCCAGCAACTGTTACAGATATTGCAGTAAAACTACTTCCTGATAATTGGGTTTGTCCTGCAGTAGATTGACTGCTTATTGAAACTATTGGATTGACAGTTAAAATAGTGCTGGCATCATTAACTGCTGGTTTGATGGTTGAACTTCCTGCATACGAATAGGTTATGGCATTTGAAACTGCAGGTAGTGTTGCAGAATTGTAACTAATTGAAAACCCACCAACGCCTCCCGTTATTGTTGCAGGTTGAGTGTTTCCATTAATTGTGACATTAACTGTTTCTCCATTAGCAGGATATACAGGTCCTGGAGCACTGATTGTTCCGCTTAAAGAAACTGTTGCGGTACCAACGCAAATAATCTGGCTAGAGGACAACCCTGAAAAGACAGGTGTAATTATTCTGGAATCAGTTAAAACTGTTATAATTCCGGTTGTTGCAGCAAAAAAGGTGTCGTTTTTATTAGCCGCAGTTGAAGATGTAGATCCCCAGGTTCCATTTTTTGTACCTAAAGCACCTAACGTGAGAGTACCTGCATTAATAGAAAGTCCTGAATTTATGCTGGCATTTGCACCGGAGATACTTATATTCCCGGTAGCCGAAGTACCGGTAGCTATAATTTTTGTTCCGCTTCCTGTGAGACTAAGATTATAATAGGCTATCGGATTTACTGTTTGCGCCCCTCCTGTGAAGTTTACTGTATTGTTTGAATTTGATGCAGTTAAAGTTGTAATCGTAGATGAGGTTCCAATGTTAAGGGTGCTGCTGGCAGCTTGAGTCAATCCACCATTTCCGCTCAATGAAGTTGCAACCGTAAGTGTATTATTGTTGGTTAAAATGATTCCGGTAACGGTTATATTCGGGATTGCGAATATTCCTGTTAATGCCTTGTTATTTGTATCAAAAGTATAGACGCCGGTTCCTGCATTAAAATTACCATTATTAGTGATACCCCCTCTAAATGTCACCGGTGAATTTGCAGAAGTGTTCGTCCATGTTCCTCCTGCAGCAATTGTCACAAGTCCAGTAAATATCTTTGTTCCTATGGCAGAACTAATAGTCAGGTTTCCACTTGTCCCACCACCTACAGTTGTTGTTCCTGCAACTGTTAAGTCATAACCTGCTGCTGTGAAGGTAGATCCATTCCCAATGTTTAGACTTCCACCTATGGTAGTGACAATGCCGGTACTTACAGTTGCAGTTCCGCTCAGACTTAAGTTTTTAAAGGGTGTTGAAGTACTTCCGCCGATGGTTTTTGCTGTGCCGGTCAAGGTTACCGTTCCTGTTCCTGCGGTGAAAGTCCCACTGGTGTATATCCAGTTTCCTCCTACCGTGAGGTTTGCACCGGCTGTAAATCCATTGTAGGTAGTTAGATCTGATAACGTAAAATTACCTCCTACACTCATAGTTGCCGGAGCAGTAAAAATCCCCTGGTTTTGAGTAAAATTTCCTGAAACCGTAAGGTTTGTCCCTGCTTTAAATTCGTGATAACCTAATAATGTTGAAGCAAGGGTTAAATCACCTCCAATAGTCATTGTTGCCGGAGGAGCAAAATGTCCAAGAGATTGTGTAAAATTTCCAAGAACATTCAACGTTGTTATGCTTCCTCCAACACTCAGTGTTCCATTCCCTGTGATATTTTCATTTATGTTGTTGAAAGTTTGACTTGTTGCAGTTCCATTAATTGCATAACTGTTATTGCAATTGAAGATAACTGTTCCTGACCCAGGGGTAAATGTACCCCCATTATTTGTCCAGTTACCACCAACGGTTAAAGTATTAATTCCTAATACGGTTAACGATGCACCAGAATTAATTGTCAGACTTCCAGCAACAGTTAAAGTATTAGTTCCTGAAGCAGTAGTTAGTGTTGCACCTGTGTTAATGGTCAAACTGTTACAATTGGCAGATGTGCCAGCAGCAATAACAGGTTGATTTACTCCTGAATTAATGATAACATTCGTAGCTGAGGTTGGCACTACACCATCACACCAGTTGGTTGCCGTATTCCAATCTGTGCTTGTAATTCCAATCCATGATCCTGTAGTACAGGATTTAGTGGTCACATTCAAAAGTCCTGTAACAACCGGAGCAAAATAAGTTGAATTTTTGAAAGTAGCTGCAGAACCTGTTCCTCCCCAACTACCCGATGGCTGTCCTGAACCTACAAGAAAAAGTGTCCCTGCAGTATGTGTCGCACTGCCAAGGGATAAGCCTGATCCACTAATATTAAACGAGCCTGCTGTTACAGCACCGGTTAAAGTAGCTGTCCCTGAGGATTTAGTCATATACAGGGTTCCTCCGTTAGTATTAAAACCTGCAATATTCTGGGTTGCTGTGCCGGTAATTTCAAAATCTGTTGGGTTTCCAGCAATAATAGTACCGTTGTTAGTAAAATCACCTCCAAAAGTTAATTTGCTGGTGCCATAGCATGTTAAAGTTGTGCCGCTATTTATAACAAAAGGAACCGATGTTGAAAAAACTTTGGTTGCACTGTTCAACTGTAAAGATTGGCCCGTTCCAAGAATTACACCTCCCGAAGCAGTAAATGGCGTTGGCCATTCCGACAATAAAATTGATCTGCCTGTTGCAATTAAGTCGTACCGTAAAGTCGCAGTTGGTCCATAAATGACAGATGTTCCACCCCCTGTAATTGAAATTGTAGAATATAATTGTAAATCAAGAGTTCCATTTACGGTGGGGGGAGTTGCAAATGTCATTGTATTCCCTGAAAGTGTTAAATTATAGTAGGTAGTTGGGAAAGCATTTTGACTACCATTTGTGTAGCTTACTGTATTCGCTCCCGCAGAAGCATTTAATGTATTAATGCCACAGGTACCAACAATATTTAAAGTTGCTGTTCCACCTTGTGTTAATCCACCTGTTCCAGATAATGCCGTTCCTACTGTAAGGCTATTATTGTTGGTCAAAACAACACCAGTAACAGTAACCTTCGGAATGCTAAAAGGACCTGTTAATGCTTGGTTATTTCCGCTAAAAGTTTGAATTCCATTTCCTGCTGAGAATGTACCATTGTTTGTTATACCACCCTGAAAAGTAATGGGCTCGTCTACTGAATTATTCCAGAGACCTCCTGTATTAATTGTTACAAGACCTGTAAACGTTTCTGTACCTGTGAGAGAATTAATATTTAAAGTACCACTTAATCCATTACCAACAGTGGTAGTTCCTGTAACTCCTAATGAGAATGCTCCAACAGTAAATGTAGCCCCATCTGAGACATTAAGGTTCCCATTTATTGTTAGTGAAGTATTCATAGCAGTAACTCCTGAGCTACAAGTTAAATTATTGAAAGTAGTAAATACTGTGGCTGGTAATGTATTGTTTGCAGTCATTATAACAGTGCCCGTGCCAGGAGTCCATATTCCTGAACCTCCACCAACCGTAAGACTTCCAGTACGTAGCGTTCCACCCGCAGTCATAGTTATAGTTCCAGAAGCATTCGTTCCACCAGTTCCACCAAGAATAAGGCTCCCAGCATCGATAGTTGATCCATTTGTAAAAGTTATTGTGCCGTTTCTATTTGCATTATTCCAACCACCAACTTGTACAAGACCCGAAACGGTAACATTCGCTCCTGTTCCAGAAAAAGTAAGATTGCCTGCTCCGTTTCCAGTAGTTCCAATTGTAGTACCTCCAACTTGTATACTTGCACAGACAGCATTTGTGACATTAACTGTCAAAGTATGACCACCTCTAATAATTATTGCATCAGTATTATTGGGTAATCCACCAGGTCCGGAACCATTATTAATTGCGCTCCAATTTATATCAGATGTAATAGTTATTATTGCTCCATTCACACTCCCTACCACCACGAATAGCAACAGCCAAACAATCAAACTCTTCCCAACTTTAAAGTGAAATTTTAAAGTATCCGTTTTTCCGGACATGAAAATAGCTGTCGCCAAATTTCTGGCTACAGCTTGCAAAGTGTGTTTTTTTGTTGGGTTATCAGTGAAAAGTCTCACCATATAACTAAGATATTGAAGGTTTGAAATATACGTTGGGGAAAATGTCTGCAAAGATATATAAAATTATTGAAATATTGAATAAATGCTACAACCACTTGTAGCATGTGCTACAAATAGTTGCATTCATTAAAGAATTGTTTCAATTCGTGTGGCAGGACTCCCACAAATTGGAGATTACAGGAATTCTTTAATCAACCAATTTGTTGATGATGGCATAGTGGGTGAGTTCAACATTACTTTTGATTTTCAGTTTCTCAAAAATACGGACTCTGTACGTGAATACGGTACTGATACTTAAATTCAACTCGGCAGC
>Ga0302271_10003779_pt1 | contig 12511 bp, 12 predicted proteins | sample III_Bog_N1_1_FD_198767 | JGI IMG/M metagenome (GOLD analysis project Ga0302271, IMG submission 198767) | Peat permafrost microbial communities from Stordalen Mire near Abisko, Sweden - III_Bog_N1_1 | ecosystem: Environmental > Terrestrial > Soil > Wetlands > Peat | place: Sweden: Abisko... | reverse complement strand
CTAATTAAGTAAGGCTCAATACCCATATCTACCACCCTTGTAACGGCACTAATTGCATCGTTTGTATGAAGTGTAGAAAAGACCAAGTGACCTGTAAGCGCTGCTTGAACGGCAATACGAAGGGTTTCTGTATCACGAACCTCACCAATCATGATAATATCGGGATCTTGTCGTAAAATTGAGCGAAGTGCAGAGGCAAAGGTGAGATTAGCTTTTTCGTTAACTTGAACTTGCTGTGTTAAGTTAAGTTGGTATTCCACAGGATCTTCAACCGTAATAATTTTACTTTGTACACTTTTGATAGCGTTGAGTGCTGCATAAAGTGTCGTCGTTTTACCACTTCCCGTTGGCCCTGTTACAAAGATAATCCCATAAGGGGTGCGCATCGCTTGCGCAAATTTTGCATAGGTAGCAGGTTGCATTCCTAAATCTTCAATTTTAATCATCACTTTAGATTTATCTAAAATACGAATAACAATGGATTCACCATTGATCGTAGGAAGAGCGGAAATCCTAAAATCATACTCACGGCCAAGAATAGTAGCAGAAAAACGTCCATCTTGAGGTTTTCTCTTTTCTGCAATATCCATATTGGAAAGCAGTTTCATACGCGATGCTAGTGGTGGATAGATATCTTTATCAAAGATGAATGTTTCTGTAAGCATACCGTCAATTCGGCTACGAACAATACAGTTATTTTCTGTTGGCTCAATATGAATATCACTTGCGCGTGCCAAAATTGAAGTTTTAAGGATAATTTCAATGAGTTTTAAAATACCTGAAGACTCTTGAGGATTTTCAGCCGCACTTGACGTAATCTCTTTGCGTATTTCACCAATCAACCCTTTGATACTCTCACCTAGCTCCATTTTAACAAGGTATTTATCAATCTGGGAAGGTTCTGCAATAATAATTTTAAGCAATTTTCGTGGGAAAATTCTCTGAACACCTTCTTGTGCATTGATGTCCATTGGATCTTTTAGGGCTATAAAAATATTGATCTCATCTTCGCGAATAGGAAGTGCTTTGTATTTTTTGAGCTGTGCAAAAGGAAGTTTAGACGCTAAGCGGTAGTCAATGTCAATGGAATCAAGATCAAGATACTCATAATTGAGATTTTTAGCAAATGATTGTAGAAACTTCTCACTGTCAATTGCAAAATTGGCATTAACATCTTCTAATGTAAGGTAACCTTTTTTAAAGAATTCTATGACTAAAATAAGCAGATCTTCTTTGGTAAAAAAGTTATTTTCTAAAAGAATCTCGCCCAAAACCTTATGGCTATTTTGTTTAATTTCATCTTTAATCTTGGCAGCGCTATTTTCATCAATAATACGATTGTGTATAAGATAAGTTAATAAAGTTGTTGTAATATCGTTCATTGTCTCTACCGTCAGTTATAAATTTTGGCTATTGTACCATTTATCAAAGGAAGAAACCATAACAGGCGCTTAATCAATGACTTCCCCTACATTAATCTGATTTAATAGACTTTGTGCTGCTTGTGATTTGTTGTTTTTTAGGTACGCTTTAAGGGCTAATACAGCATCTTCTTTATGCCCTAACTTAATCTTTGATTTTGCAAACCATATCCAACTTTTTTCATTATCTGAATCAGTATTATTTGCAATCAGTGACCATTTATTACACTCATTATAATTTTTTTCTTGATAGTATTCTTCAGCAAGCATGAGTGCAAATGTGATATTGTGTGTTGTATCAAATTTGTCTTTGAGATATTGAATGGAATTAACTTCATGAGTTTCAATTTTTATAATCCCTTTTTGTTTTGGTTCATCCAAAAGAGGAGGGGGAAGAAGTGACGTATCTATTTTATCTTCTTTAGAGCGATAGAAACTTTCATCCTCAATAGTAGGCATTTTCCGTGTGATAACTCTATTATCAAGCGCTTCTTCTTGTATTCCAAAACTCTTCTTTTTATCGATAGGTTCAGGTAAATACGATTCTCCCTTTTCTATAGCATTTTTTCCAATAGTTGGTAGTTGCAAAAACAGCGTTTCATCCACTTTTCGCACAGTGATAGGCTCTTTTGTTATATTTACATCTGGGGATAGTGTGAGAGACGTTACGTTATTTTCTAATGTACTGGGATCAGATTGTTGGGTTGTAGGTGTAGGTGGAGAGCTTTGCTCGCTTGGATGAATCCATGCTAAGAATGTTGGGTAGAAAAAAAATCCAATTAACAAAAATAGACAAAGAAGTCCAATGAAAATAAGATAATGCAGTCGTTGTTTAAGTCGGTACTGAAAAACTTTTTTTTCAAGTTCAACAATTTCAATGGCACTAAGCATGAATCATCCCTAAGCTAATACCTGCCATCTCAAGATATTTTACATGTAAAGCATTGCTTTTAATAGATGAGGGTTTATATTCATCATAATATTCTAAGATTTCAAAGAATTTGTATAAGAGTTTATTAATGGTTCTCAAATTTCCACCTGTGAGCTTTACAATGAGTTTATAATGTTTTTCTTTAAAGAGACTAAGGTATTCAAAGCGATTATGAAACAAGAGTTTTTTTTCAATATACGTTTTGATCTCACTTTGTGATGCATTATCAATTTCGATTGTTTCCCAAATACGAGTTTGAAAATAATCTTTTGCAAGAACGTCCTCTTTTTCAGTTTTATGGACCGTAAATAAAAATTTGAAAAGCCTTGAATCCGCCATAAGACGAATCTTTTCAATTAAATCGGTGGGATAGAGTTGCGCCTCATCAATTAAAACTGTAATGGCCATATCTGTGGAGGTAATATATTTACCAAGTAGTGCTAAGAATTCATTGTAATTAGAAAATTCAGGAGATGTTTTTCCAAAAATATGCTCATACAGTGCTTTAATGAAGATTTTTTCTTCAAAAAAAGGGCGTGGAAAAAAGATAATACGTTTTTTTGACTTCAGATCATTATAGATTTTTTGAAGTAAAAACGTTTTACCAGTGCCAGGTTTTCCATAAAATAAAATGAGCTTTAAAGGCTTATCAAGGGTCTGCACCAATTTATTATAGGTCAATGCAGACTTATCTAAATTAACATAATCAAAGATTTCACCATCGACAAAGATGGTTTTAAGATCACCGTATTGATTATTCATATATTCTTTTACTATACCCTAGATCTTTTAGTGTTGCCTTATCTGTTCCTTTAATACCGATAATGCGAGGTGTAATAATAAAAACAAGCTCATTGGTTGAAATAGATTCAGATGAGTGTTTAAACGCTTCACCTAAAATAGGAATACTGCTAAGCAATGGAACACTAGAATCATCTATACCTTTTGATGTTGCAATAAGGCCACCTAGTATAATAGTACTGCCATCTTTGACTTTAACAACTGTGGAAAGTTTTTTCTCTTGTGTATCAGGTGCAATTTCTCTTGGAGATGTTTGTTGTGAATCATCGCTAGAATATTTAAAATTACTGACAGATGGATTGATGCGCAATATAATTTCATTGTCTTCCGAAATTTCAGGTGTGATATTAAGAAGTACTCCGATAAAAATAGAGTAGTTAGTATAGGTCGTTGTGAGGGTTGATGTTGTTGTCGCTGTGTTGGTCGTATCTTCAGGTATACGGTAATTAATATTATCCCCAACGGTAATCAATGCTTGCTGATTATTCATGGTTAATACTTTTGGGCTAGAAACCACTTTAGTATCTCCACTTGAACCCAGAAAATCAATCACCCCTGCAACTGAAAAAGATACATCATTTACAACGGTTAATGCATTGAGATTAGTCGATGCATTAGCAGTACCTGTACTTGAAGAATTATATAAAGTATTTGGATTACTGGAGGATAACGCACCTTGATTACTATTATTAAAACTAGAGTTACTTCCAATACTTAAAGAAAATTTACTCCAATCGACACCTGTTTTATTGCTGCTACTCAGTGCAACAGAGAGGATAGAGACATCAATGAGTACTTGTCTATGAAGCCTATCTTTAAGGAGATCTATATAATCAGAGACTCGATCGAGCTGCTTTTTAGTAGCAGTTACGGTGATCATGCCGGCATTCGCATTAATAATAGGGGATGATGCTTTATAACTCTCGCCACCAGTATTTAAAACGGAGGTAAGCTCTATTGAGATTGTTTTCCAAAAATCGAATGATTCGTTTGACGAGATAGAGTTTTGACTTTGAGCTGTTGTGTTTTTTGTACCGCCACCACCAGTAGATTCAACAGGTGTTGCATCTACTGAAGCGTTAATGACAGCTTTTCCTTCACGAATTGAAGAGATGTAGTCCACTTTAAAAGACTTTGTGCTTAATGCTGAAATTTTTAAATAATTTTTATCATAAACATAAAAAAGGTCATTATCTTGAATAATCAATTTAAACACTTCATCTAAAGAGAGATTTTTAATATTAACACCATTAAGATTTTTCGCAAGTGCTCGCTCTGCTTCTGTATCTTTGACGACAATACTAAAATCACATACTTCCGCAAGTTCTGCAAGCAATTCAGCACTTGTTGCTTTGTTGTTTGTTTTAATATTAAAGGTGCGGTGTTCACATGCGTTGTTCTTTTCAGCAGCATGAATAGGTGAAAGAGCGATGGCCAATATCGCTGCTATTGCCATAATGTTATTTGGAAAATATTTTAACATTGCTCTCATCTTTTGTCCTTATTTCAAGTTCTTTTTTTTCAATTTCATTTTTTAGAATAACACTATTATACGTAATGGTTATGAGCTTATAGGAGCCAACCGTATCGTTTCTCTTATACCAATTGCCATTAATTTTTGCTTTTTGATTCAATATTGCTTCTAAATTGTAGACGGTAGTTTGTATCGTCGCATTGGCATCTTGATCTGAACCAACGTGAATAAATGGGTTATCAAGCTTGTCGATCATATTAACATCTGCACCAATTCTACGTTCAGCAATACGATCAAAAATTTTATCATATTCTTTAACTTCGTTACCCAAAGAAAGATTTTCTTTAGCACTTAATAGTGTCATCACACATACACAAGACCATAAAACTGTTTTTTGTAATGTTTTCAATATTTCATCCCCCAAACAGCAATATCAAATTGACCTTCAATATTTTTTTTACCGGTGCAATTTAGCTCATAAATATCAACAACCAATTCGCTCTCTTCAATGGCATTCATAAATTTCATAGTATTCGCAAAAGAACCACTAAAATCAACTTTGAGGGTTAAAATTTGTTCAATTTTTTGAATGCTTGGTTCATTGATTTTATTTTCAATGACTTTGATACGTACAGAGTATTGTTGTGCTAATTGTGTAATAGTGTTAAGAAACTTCGCCCAGTTCTCATCATTGAACAATAAATATGACAACTCTTTTAGCTTATTGTCAACATAAGCATTGGTATACGTTGTTTTTTCCAAAAGAAGTTTGGCATTTTCAATGTCAGACTTTACTTTTCGAATTAAAAAAGTAGAATCACCATCCCGTGAAACAGAAGCAAGATAAGCTTGTTCGTCATGAAGCTTTTTTTCAACCTCTTTAGCATTACGCATAGTTTGATTAAGCATTTTTTCCGTTACAGGAAAGAGATAACTGTAAAATAAAAAACCAACTAACGCAAATGCCATTCCAAAAAGAAGATAGGTTTCGCTACTTTTTTTACCTTGGAAATAGAGATCAATTTTATCTAAAAGGGTATCAATACTATTCATCGCTCAATCCTATAGAGATTTTACTGGTATAGAGTTTGATCGTATCATCCTGAATAATTTTTTCTGTATTAATCTTATATTTTTTAAGAGCCGTTAAATCTCTGATAAATTCAGTAATTTTCTTTTCACTCTGATTGCGAACAAAAAAGTCAAGTTGTTTGTTCTTAAACTCTATCGCTTCAACTTTACAGCCATTTTGATTGGAAAGTTGAAAAATTTCTACGAGCATAAGTGCTTTCATTGGATAAGAGATCTTTTTAGTATAAATTTCATTCAAGAGCTTTTTACGAAATTCAAACTTTGTCGTTTCGTTATTGACGAGACTATCAACTTTTTCTTTTTCAGCTTTTAGGAGTGCTAATTGTTTTCTAATATCCGATGTTTTTACAAAAAGATCATTGTATTCACTTGTCTCTTTTGCTGCTTTTAAGCTTAAAAAAGAGTGATAGGTAAATTGATATGCTGGATAGGCTAGACTGATAATAATACTTGCAGCTAAAATTCCAAGAAGTTTTCCAGATGCTCTGTACTTAAGTGGCGGCGGCCTTTTATAGATTGAAAAGTTAAGTGTATCATCGGTGTTTTCTATGTACAGTTGGGCACTAAGCATCATCAGAATATGGATTTGATCGATGTACCACTCTTTTGAGTTAATGGCAATACTAAAATTAAACTCAAAGGACTCAAGTCCTAGATAACTCTTGCCATACTCTTCAATACCAGAAAAAGAGCCAATTTCAGATCCAAGATAAATACGATCAACGAAGTCAATATTGTAGGAGCGTTTTGTAAAGACTAAAACATCACTGATGTATAGAAATATTTCACCAAAAAGCTGCATTAAGCTTTGTTGGTATTGGCTATTGGTTGCTCTTAGCCCTTCATTCGTAAGAAGTTTATAAAAATCATCTTCATCAATACGCTCACCAATCAGTTCACAAAACTTTTCATTAATTTCTTTAAGTGAATAATGTAGAGATTTTGAATAAATGTATTCACCATTTTTGTAAATGGCTAAGAAGGCATCTGATTTTTGAAAATAGACAAAACAGTGCGTGCCATCTGCTTCAATGAAATTTTTACGGTAAAGAGATTTTATGAGAAAAGGGGCTGTCGTAACATAGTCTATATAACGCGTTTTTTCTTTAATAGGTGTCAGTTTTGTGTGAATGATCGTTGAATCAATAATAAAAACATTAAAAGAACGATTTTTAGCATCTTTGGATTCTGTTTCTATGTAACTAATGACGTATTCAACGGCAGAATCAAGGGCTAGTTCGTCATAGACTTTAATCTCAATTGCATCTTTAAAATCGCTATCAGGAATATTGCGGCTAATGTCAATCGTAGCACTAATAACATCACGTGTTTGAAGATATGAGATGAAAAAAGCGTTTTTATCGCTTTTTTCAAGCTTATTAAGTCTGATTTCATTTTTAGAATAAGAATAAGAAACAAGTGACAAAGGATCTATTGATACGATTTCTGAGCTATAACGTTTATCCTCAGTTGCGGCCATTTTTAAAACCTCTTTTAGTTTAAAAATTATTGTCATTTGGATGACAATAATGCAATTACTTTATTCTACTATATAACCAATTTTCTTCAACATTTCTTTATCTTGGCTCCAGCCTTGTTTAACAACCACAACAAGTTTCAAAAAGACACGTTTTTGTGACAGTGATTCTATGAGCAAACGTGCGCTAGAACCGATCCTTTTGATGGTTTGGCCCTCTTTGCCGATCACGATACCTTTTTGGCTTTTTTTATCGACAATAATAGTAGCATAAATATTATCGATTGTTTCTTTTTCTTCCACTTTATCAATGATAACATCTGCAAAATAGGGGATTTCATCGCTTGTATTTTCAAAAATAGCTTCTCGAATCAACTCTTTATAAATATCGCGTGATCGCTCTGTCGTAAGAATTTCAGGATCATAAAGATAAGGATGCTCTGGCATATACTTTGAGATCGCTTCTAAAAGATAGGATTGTGAGATTCCTTTTTTGATAGAAACAGGAATCAATGCGACAAATTTATCTTGATAGGATTGGTATTCTGTGATTTTATCAAAAAGTGCCGTTTGTGATATGCTATCCGTTTTAGTTAGCAAAACCATATGAGGAATATTGGTTTTATTTAAGTTCAAAAAATCTGCATAATGCTGAAGTGTATCGCTTGCCGGTGTTAAAAAAAGAATGAGATCACAATCACCCATTGCTTTCATCGCTTCTTCAAGCATAAATTGATTTAAAAGGCGTTCTTGTTCATGAATACCAGGTGTGTCAATAAAAATAATTTGTGTATTTTCATGCATCGCAATGATGTTTAAACGCTTTCTCGTTGCATTGGCTTTGTGCGAAACCATCGCTAGTTTTTCGCCTACAAGCCAGTTAAGCAGAGAACTTTTACCCGCATTGGGTCTGCCAATAACGGCAACGTACCCTGTTTTTGTTTTTTCAGTCATTTCTCTTCTTTATTTATAAAATATAGCGGCTACTATCTTCGCTTTCGACGATAGCATCGAGTTTCTCATGGACTAATTCTTTACTTACATGTAACGTCTCACCAGGATGTTCGTCTGCTGTGTAGCTGATGTCTTCGAGTACTTTTTCAATCACAGTATGCAATCTTCTTGCTCCAATATCTTCAGTTTTTTCATTGGTGATTTGTGCAATTTTTGCAATGGAAGCAATAGCGTCATCATCAAAAATAAGCTCAACACCTTCGGTTTTCAAAAGCGCTTGGTATTGGCGTAAAAGTGAATTTTTTGGTTGTGTTAATATCTGATACAATATCTCTTCGGTCAGTGAACTAAGCTCCACACGCAACGGAAAACGACCTTGCAATTCAGGTATGAGATCACTGGGTTTGCTTACATGAAAAGCACCCGCTGAAATGAAGAGGATGTGGTCGGTTTTAATACTTCCGTATTTGGTATTGACATCACTGCCTTCGACAATAGGCAGAAGATCACGTTGAACGCCTTCTTTACTTGGATCACTACGGTGTGATTGTGAAGAGCTTACAGCAATTTTATCGATCTCGTCAATGAAAATAATACCACCATTTTGAGCTCTCTCTCTGGCTTCACTTTTCACGGCTTCCATATCTAAAAGCTTTTCGCTTGCTTCAATTTTAAGTGCCTCTTTGGCATCTTTAACTTTCATCTCTTTTTTGATATTGCCTTGATTGGCACCTAAAATTTTAATAAAAGACTCTTGTACTTTAATCATTTCAGGAGGCAGAGAAGAATCGCCTAAATCATTATTGTTTTGAGAAATTTCTACTTCAATTTTCAGATCATCCAGTTCACCATCACGAAGTCTTTGACGCATCTTTTCATAACTTTTTTCATAATCTGCTTTTTTCTCTTCGCTCACACCTTTTGGAAGGGGTGGAAGGAGCTTTTCGATGATGGATTTTTCTACATGTAAAGCAATATCATCTCTATTCTTCTCTTTGTGCTCGGCTTTGACAAGGTTGATTGAAGCCATCATCAAATCTCTCACCATGGATTCAACATCACGTCCTACAAAGCCCACTTCCGTATATTTACTCGCTTCCACTTTGACAAACGGTAAAGAGAGCATTTTTGCCATACGACGAGCGATCTCTGTTTTCCCAACTCCGGTTGAGCCAATCATTAAAATGTTTTTTGGCATCACCTCTTCTGCCATTTCACCCACAAGTTTTAGTCTTCTGTAACGATTGCGAAGGGCGATGGCAATGGCTTTTTTAGCATTAAACTGACCAATAATATACTCATCCAAATAGGCAACGGTTTGTTTGGGTGTTAAATTCATGCTTCCGTGCTCTCTAACACATACGTTTTGATATTGTCATTGGTATAAATACAAAGTTCACTAGCGATTTTTAGACTCTCTTTCACCAGTGTCTCTTCATCCAAATTGGCATGGCGATCCAGTGCTCGAGCTGCTGAAATGGCATAGTTTCCACCACTTCCAATCGCTGCAATCTTCCCATCTTCGGGTTCAACCACATCGCCTGTGCCACTGAGAATATAAATGTGTTCACAGGTAAGCACAATCATCATTGCTTCAAGACGTCTGAGCATCTTATCTTTGCGCCATTCTTTGGAAAATTCTATGACAGATTTGTACAAATCGCCTTTTTTCTGCTCTAAAATGCCTTCAAACATATCAAAAAGGTTAAACGCATCGGCAGTACTTCCGGCAAAACCCGCCAAGATTTTGCCGTTGTAGAGTTTACGAATTTTCGTCGCATTACTTTTAAGCACCGTATTGCCAAAGGTGACTTGTCCGTCACCACCAATAACCGCTTTATTGTCGCCGCGACATGCAAGGATAGTGGTTGCTTCAAACATAAAATTTATTCTCCAAGAATAATAAGCGCCAATGTGGCGTGAATACCGTGACCTAATTTAATGCTTACATCAAAATTTCCCGTTGTTTTGATGGCATGCTCAAGTTCAACGGTTTTTTTATCAATTTCTATTGCATATTGCTCATTAAGCTCGTGTGCAATTTCATCTTTGGTGACAGCACCAAAAAGACTACCATTTGCACCCAGTTTACGTTTGACAGTGAGTTTAAGATCACCGAGTTTTTTTTCAATAGCATGTAGATTTGCAATCTCTTCAGCATCGGCCGCTGCTTTTTTGCGTTGATCTGATTCGTATTTTCGCATCACTTCATTGGTCGCTAAAAGCGCATACCCTTTGCCAATGAGGAAGTTTTGACCATAACCGTCTTTAACTTCTTTCAATTCGCCTTTTTTACCCAAATCTTTAACATCTTTAATCAATAAAACTTTCATATTTGTATCCTTTATTTCTTATTTCATCGTTTTTGGAAGCGGAGCATTTTTCAGTTTGTCACCATGAAATGCGTCAATCCCACCACTCAATTGAGCAATGTTTGAAAAGCCCATTCTACGTAAAATAAATATCATTTGTGTTGTACGCCCACCAACATGGCAATAAAAAATCAAAAGCTTATTAGCAAGCTTTTTAAGTTCATCCATGTGTTGATGAATGGTCGAAGTCGGCATAAGCATGTCAGTTCCTTTGATGCTTGATTCAGAGTACTCATACATCTCTCTGATGTCAATCAGCACAAAATCGAGCCTTTTTTGAGCTCTTAGACTTAGCATTACATGTAACTCTTCGCCACTCACTTCGCAGCTCTTTGTTACTGTTTTGACTAAATTCATCATGGCCTCTTCACTCCATTCATCATTGATTGGCTCATCCACTGGGTTTAAGCTTTGCCTTGATTTCTTCTGTTTTTACCACTAATAATAAAGCGTAATGCGTTTAGCTTGATAAAGCCAGCTGCATCTTTTTGGTTATACACTTCATCTTCTTCAAACGTACAAAATGCTTCACTAAAGAGATTATTTGTTTTAGAATCTCTTCCAATAACCGAAACATTGCCTTTGTAGAGTTTGAGTTTAACCGTTCCATTGACACACTCTTGAGATTTATCGATCGCTGCTTGCATCATCTCACGCTCTGGTGAAAACCAAAATCCATTATAGATGGTTTTGGCATACGTTGGCATAATCTCATCTTTAAAATGTGCTGCTTCGCGATCAAGCGTAATGCTCTCAATTGCGCGGTGTGCTCTCATCATAATCGTACCACCGGGAGTTTCGTAACACCCTCTACTTTTCATACCGACAAAACGGTTCTCAACGATATCAATACGACCAATTCCATGTTTACAGCCAAGTTCATTGAGCTTTGTAAGCATGGTTGCAGGACTGAGTTTAGCACCGTTCAATGCGACTGGATCACCTTTTTCATAGGTGATTTCAATGACTTCTGATTGATCAGGTGCATTTTCAGGGCTTACTGTCCATCTCCACATATCGTCTTCTGGCTCTGCTGCTGGATTTTCTAGAACAAGACCTTCATAAGAGATGTGAAGGAGGTTCGCATCCATAGAGTAGGGCGATTTACCTGGTTTTTTCTCAATAACAATGCCATTTTTCTCTGCATATGCAAGGAGTTTTTCACGAGAGTTCAAATCCCATTCACGCCATGGAGCGATGATGACAAGGTCTGAGTTCATACTCAAATATCCCATTTCAAAACGTACTTGGTCATTGCCTTTACCCGTTGCACCATGACTGACGCCATCGGCTCCTACCATTGCAGCAATCTCTGCTTGACGTTTTGCAATCAAAGGTCTTGCAATCGATGTACCTAAAAGATACTCACCTTCGTAAATAGCGTTTGCTCTAAACATAGGAAAAACGTAATCTTTAACAAATTCTTCTTTCAAATCTTCAATAAAAATATTTTCTGGCTTTATGCCCAAAGAGATGGCTTTTTTACGTGCTGGCTCTAACTCTTCGCCTTGACCGATATCGGCTGTGAACGTTACAACTTCACATTTGTACTCATCTTGGAGCCATTTTAAAATGATACTGGTATCAAGACCACCAGAGTATGCTAAAACTACTTTTTTGACACTTTTTTTCATAATACGAATCCTCACAGAATTTATAGAATTGCGTGATGGTAGCGCAACTTTTTAAAAACTTTGCTTATGCTTTAGGCAGGGTTTTACATGTAAAGATAAAAAAGCAAGTTTAAATATTCTTTTGATAGAATGGGGATTAAATCCTAAGGAATGGGTATGAGAGTCGATAAATTTTTAAACAGTGTTAATATAACCAAGCGCCGTGCCATCTCGGAAGATATGTGCAAAAATGGCGTTGTATGCATCAATAACGTCGTTGTAAAACCTGCAAAAGATGTCAAAGTGGGTGATGTTATTACGATTAACTATCTTGAAAAAGCAGTAAAATACGAAGTTTTGCAAATTCCTGAAGCCA
>Ga0302271_10003778_pt1 | contig 12514 bp, 12 predicted proteins | sample III_Bog_N1_1_FD_198767 | JGI IMG/M metagenome (GOLD analysis project Ga0302271, IMG submission 198767) | Peat permafrost microbial communities from Stordalen Mire near Abisko, Sweden - III_Bog_N1_1 | ecosystem: Environmental > Terrestrial > Soil > Wetlands > Peat | place: Sweden: Abisko... | reverse complement strand
CCTTTCCTCCCCTTCTTCCCATTTGGTTTTAAAATGAAAGGCTTCTATTTAAAAGTCCCTCTTTTTACTTTTTATGTATCTCATAAGCAAATCCTCAGCAACAACAACAAATCACACATAAAATGATTTTTTAACTCTTCAACAAAGGATTCTTTTCAATCCTCCAAATATCTTTGCTATTTTTATCTCTCTTAATTCCTCTTGAGTAAACTCAGAAATCTACGCCATGATCTGCTCCCCATTTTCTCACGATCTTGAAGATGTATTCCACCTAAAATTAAATGCAATAAACATGAAATCAATATCCAATTTATTTATATATCTCCATTACTTATGGGTTGTTTCCAGCACTTCTCAGCATGTTGAGTACCTCCACAAGATGATCCGTTGAGTCCTTCTCAGCAATAGCCATCTAGAATACACCTATTATTATTAAAACGCACAAGAATATATTAGTATGTTATCAACATTTATCCTCTTCCCTCCTACCCCCCAGAATCTCTTCTTTTTTCTCTTACCAACAACAGCTCCCCTGAGTGCATCTTCATAGTCCTTCTCTGTGTCTAATCTTTACAGAATATCAAATGCCTTCGCAGCATAATAGAAATGACCCATCTTGTAGCAGTCATTAGCGATAATTTAAAGAATTTAGAACGTCTCTGCAGATGTCTCCATATTGATATACAAATCCCAAGCTAATCTTGGTTTTCCATTCATAATGTACGTTCTTGTTAACCATCTCACGAAGCAATCATCGTTTCTGTATCTCTCATTCTGAATCAATGAAAACCCTTCTTCAGCATCTTTGTACTCATGATTGCCAGCACAGGCAATTCCATAGTTCCAATTAAAGTCATCGTCACTCTAATAGTAGTTCCTAATCGATTTCAAGTAAATCAGCACTTCTTCGTATTGTCGCAGCAAAAAGAAGCAAGATGCCATGCATTGTCTTCCAGGGATTGTGTCGCATTCACTCGCACTCGATCCGACTAATTAAAACAGCTACTATGCATTTTTAATTTATTCTCGCGATTCACTTTCTTGTCCAACAACTGCATAAACGACTGCCTTGATGATGTATTCCCTAGGAATAGATGGTTCAAGGTCTTTCACTAGCTCGAATGCTTCATTGTAAGATTCATTTTTGAGATGGTAGATGACTAAATTCAACCTGGCTTCAGGGAATGCATCAACTAATGGGGGGAACACTTGGAGGGCATTTTCACCACTGCGGAAGACAACGAGGTTATGTCTGAGGAGATCGTTGTCTTCGAAGAGATTGGATCCTTCGTAGAGACTCAATAAGGGCTTGAAAGTTTCTTCAGCTGTTTTCCCTGAGAAGAGCTAATATTAGTTCACAGCTTTGAGGTTCGAAGCGATGATTGACGTCGGATTCTAAGCTAGATAAGTATTCAGAATCTCTAACGACACGTCGTAGTAATCGAGCTTGTAGTAGCATAAAGCTATGTAGACATTGATTGCTGCGAATTCTTTGTTTTCAAGAAGAAGTTTCTTGTAGATATCAACAGCTTCTTCGTGATGCGATCTCAGGAAATGTATCGCTGCAAGACACAGCTAGTCTTAGGTAGAATCAGAGAGTTTATGGTTGTATTCCATGAGACTGCTTTCATCGTTTTTCTTGTGTGCAATATGGAACAGAATGCGATACTGCAACTAAGATTCTGGACCTTTCAAAGCCTAACAACACCAAAAACAAGTTTAAGAGAACTTAAAAGGAACAGGATAATACAATATCCATGTGAAAGTGCAAACGATATGTTTACTTCTCTTTTTGCTTCTTCGTACGCACATATGGCATAGAGACAGCAAGCCTTGAAGAGATGCAATTCCTTTTTATAGTCTGGTTTCTTGATCATATCATCGTAAATCAATATTGCTTTCCTTAAATAAATCAAAAAATAATTAGCCAAAAGATTTAATAAATAAGATGAAGAATGTACTTGTAATCTCCGTTGTGGAAGGAGCAGTATGCATGCCATAAGTGAGTCTCATCCTTTGTGTCTGTCAACCTTGGAGTAAATAGAGAAATAATTTAAAACAAGCTCTTAATAAGAATAAAGAATTGCTTTTTGAAGTGATTTAGCTTGGAGTTGCCATAAGACTTCATAAAAATTCAGCTGGTGAGGCTGTACTGCTTTAATTAGCTTACCTTCTATCATGTTCAAGATGAACTATGGCTCCAACCCAGTCTCTCTTTTTAAGATAATCTTCCAACTAAGGAATCTTGTTCTCCACCTAATTAAAATATCCATTTAAGTATTCAGTAAAATTACTCCTATTGTTGTTTTTTTGAAGGAAAAGCAAAAAAATAACGGAAATAATTAGAATAATACCTTTTTAACTGCGAAACCAACAGTCTGCTTGTTGGTCTTAGCTTTCGACATCGAAGATCCTGGTCTGTACATTGTTATTTTGTTTATTATTAGTCAGTTTCAGCTTGCGTTCTCCTCTTCTCTTTTTTGTTTATCTTCAAATAATTAATTTAAAATCTTGGAACGCTCACCTCTTACGGAAAAACTAAAAATTTGAAACAACCCAACTCAAAACTTTATGTATCTCTAATCCTTCCCCATTCTGCTTCGACTCAGCTATTCAAGTTGATTTCATCTCTTTATGTCTCTTTTCTATGTCCAAACTAAATGCTCAATTTTTTCTAATGAATTTAACTCTATTTCTATGAACAACCAACTTTTCTAACAATTGAAACCTAGAAATTGATTTAGTTTTTTATCTATCCCCCATTTCTCCACAGGACACCAAATGCACATAGTAATCCATCCAATCAAGAAAAGATATCCAAATTTATTGAATACATCTTCATTTTTGTGATCATCCATAAATATTCAATTCTTCAAACATTATCTTCCCCATTGATTTTATTATGGCTAATTAAACTTTGTCTTATGCAAAACATACACACACTCTCTTTTTCTTTTTTTTCTTCAATTTTTGGTGGATTTATTCCACACCAAAAAATCTTTTATTCTGCTAATTTTCAAGCAGTTTCCTATTCAATAGCTGTATTCGTAGTATCCTTCAAAGCAGATGCTTCTTCTCCTGGGGCTTGTGTTGGAGCAGTTGTATTACTCGATCCTGCGGCTGTTTCAACTACCATTCCTCCTTCGTTTTCTTTTCCTTCTTATGCACTTGCCGCAATACTACCTGCTGAAGCATTACCATTCACCTTCACAAGCTATTTGATCTTTGAGATGATTTAAGCATCGTTTTACCCAGAAGTTAAGATCTCAGATAGGGTAGATACCAGTAAATTGTAGTCTTAGTTCTTGGGTACAGATTAAGGAGCATGAGTTGGAGGAACCTTGGATTTAGTCGATCCAGCTTGCATTTGAGAGAATGTTCTCTTGGTGTTTATGCCAGTTTTTGCTGTTGTTGCTGTAGTTGTAGCAGTTGGTTTTGTAACTGCAGGAGTTGGAACAACTGCAGGCTTTTTGACAACAGAATGGCTTGGAATAGAAGAATGAACAACTTTACTAGATGTTGTTGTAGAGGCAGCTGCAGGTTTTGTTGTTGCTGCAGCTGGTGCTTTAGCTACGGGAGCGTTGGTAGTCACACTTGATTTCCCAGATGTTGCTTACGTATTAGCAGTGGCTTCTGCTGGAATACTTGCAGCAATAATAGCACTTTTCTATGCATCTTTTCTGGCTGCTTTTGGTACCTCATTTCCAAGATTTGTAACTCCCTTGACTGCACGTCTAGCTTCAGCATCATATTCTGTGCTTCTATCACCACCCTTTAAATCGAAGAACTTCTTGAACCACTGAGCAAACTCCAGATTGTCCTAGTATTTGCACTTCACGAGCTTATTTACCTTGTTGACATCCAAAAACGAACAACAATGTCAATAAAAATTCATAATTTTACATACCGAACAATCTCAAAATCCTCCTGCTTACATCGACGTGCTTCTTGACATCATTCTTCTCGAGACAAGTTGTGACGATCTTGAAATTACTAAGGTATTCATACTCGAGCTTTGCTTTCCAGTTGACCTTTGGCATGCACACAGATCCAGGATAGATCATATCCAAGAGTTAGCAATAAACTGCACCAGTGCCTAGCTAGTCAATCTTCTCGATTTACAGCTGTTTCAAATGGTGTCAGTTAGCAAAAGGAGAAACATAGGTATTTATTGTAAAGGCACATATGCAAATCTTGCATTCTTTGACATACAATAAAGAAGAATAAGTGTCCACTCTTATCCTTGCTACATTTCTTACCTTGAGAGTAGTATTAATCCATTTAAGGATGTCATTCTTATTCACGAAATATGCTGTATCCATGATTCCAAATGCTTCACTCATTGTGTTTAGTAGTACTACTCGATTGTGTTCTATTAATAGGTCCTCCCGTGGAGATGTCTGCTTGTATTTCGTGTTTTAGCGGACTAGATTGTATTTTTGATTTGAGATTGATTATCACGAAAACCAAACAAAGGGAGAGAGAAAAAGGATGTGTTTCCACAAAATTCAAATCTGATCTAAAGCACTCACAGACACACTTAGAAATCCCACCTAATTGAATTCAAATTCCTCCCCTTCCTTCTTCTTTTCCCTCCCTTCATTCTAATAAAATTGGAAAAATCTCAAATGTTTATTCAGGAAGCAATAAACAAGCGGCAAATGTAAAACAAGATGATTTTATGGCTGAGAAAATAATATTGTTTAAAAACACAAATTAGTTGCAGAGAGAAACGCTCACACTCTCCAAGAAAAGGTGATCGACATATTTATTGGGAAAGAATAATAATAAATGCATAGATGGATGGTGCTCCTTGTGAGAGCTCAACCATACAATCAACTATTTAAAAAGGAATTTTATTTATTTTTTGTATTTTCCGATTGTTTTCAAGGGAAGTATTAGCTATTGCTATTTGCACATCTATCCTAGTTAAATTAATAACCTTACTACTGTTACTGTTATTAGTTCATCCCTAACTAATTATTACTATTCATATTATTATCAAAGTTATTTTAAGTCATTATTGATGCTCCTTATTAATGAAATCCATTATTATTGGAGATATTATTATTATTATTTCTAACGCCACAATCATTATTCCCAAATGGCTATTATTATTAGTAAAATCCATTAGCTTGATAACCATTGCTACTTGCACAAAATGGCTGTTGTTACTACTATTGATTTTATGAAAAATATTGCTGATATTATTATTAATCTTGATAAGGCATATTCATCGATTGTTCTTGAAGTATTCCTTAGAATTATTGTGATTGTGGTAGCACTCCCTCGTAATGCTCACCTTGTGATGTCTTGATTTGAATCACACCTTACTGTTTCAACGATGGATCTAATACATGCTTTTGATGCACTTTAAATTACGAAAAGCTCTTTCTATGTGAACTAAAATCCTTAGATTTCGATTTATTCTACTTTTGTAGATGTTCTTCGTAGTTATCTTAGATTGTCTTGAGCTCTTCTGGGGTAAGAACGTTGTTAATCATGTTAAGATAAGCTGTATTTCCTACTAGCTAAGCCATATGCTCAATGATTTATTTAGAGAGGGTTTTAATCGATAATCTAGGAATCGCTATCGTGTGAGTTAATCCCTTCATGATATATGTAAATGTTTATCCTTAGAGATTCACTACATTTTCTTTAGCCTAGCTCATCAAGGAGTCCAGCATTTTCAAGGATATTTCTTAGATAGCTTATGATTTCGCTAGAACACCTGATTTAATCACTGTGATGTATGCCACATCTCGCAAAGCACAGGTCTAAATGAACAGCATTAAGCACTCCTACGCTGGGATTTAAATTATTTTCTACTCATCGATGGATTTCTAGAGAAGAATGGGTACGAATTGCTCGATGACAGGATCGGGGATGGAATTTGTAGCACTGCTGGACTAGAAGACTTCATTTAAAAAAAGTAATGCATTCTTCAAGATTTTCGTTTTGACAGTCTAGGTGCTTTCGAGAATCTACATCCCAAATGTTGTGAAGATCGCTCCAATGTGATGGGGAGCTGTTTTGAGCAGCACTCGAAGATGTGTGATAGCATCGAAGTGATCTTTCCATCCTTTGGAGCTAAATAACGAGGTAATGATTTCTCCAGCTTTGGCAATGTTCGCAGGATCATTATAAATGGGTAATTCAGCGTGACTCATGTACACTAGTTCATTAGGGCCTTCGCTCATGTATTAGATAGATTGTATGTGAAGTAAAATAGATGATTTATGAGTGTGGGTTGTGTTATTCTGTGAGTTATTGTTCTCAAACTTAGTCAATCCTTTAGTTTGTAGTATCTTTTCTGAACGAAATTATATATTTTATGCTGTTTTTTTGTATTTGTTTTGTTAAGTATTTTTAGTATTATTTAAAGTTAATGCATTTCTTCTTCAAGCTAAGCTTAAGATTTCAAATCTGAAGAACCCCCTCATTAGACTCCCACTTAAGCCTTGGGAGGCGCACTTTCATAAGATTTGATTAGATAAAATAAAGAGATTGCGCTTTTTCATGTATTGATGAATGGAGAATTTGTTTTTGCTTATTTAGAGGTTTGTTTATTTTTTCACACAGAGCAGTTTCTCTTCTTTTTGAGAAAATCAAAAATCAAATTCAAACTCAAAACTTTCCGGGTGAATTGCATTTATTCGTATTTTTATTTTGAGCTTGAAATAATAATCTTCTTCTTCTTATTATTATTCTTGATTTTTCAAGCAGATATTGAATTCTGATTGAAAAAAAGTATGAAAAAAGTATTTTCTATAGTATTCCGTTAAACAAATATTTTATAACCTTAAAGGGTTGAAAGATTTTGAAATATGCTATTATTCATTTAGGAGTATTTAGTCTAATAGAATGAAAAAAAAAATTCATATTTTTTCGATTGGTTCTTAGAAAAATAAATAATTGAAAAAATCACTTTGAATAAACAACATTGAGGTTTGTTGGAGAATCAACATTTTATTAAAGTTTGTAGATTTAGGAACAAATCCTAACATTTTCATTGACATTAAGGACAACTTGGTGTAGATGTGATTTTAATATGCCATAAGGGTAGCAGAGTGTTGATTAGCTTAGATACAAAGATGGTTTGGATGGTAATTAATGCCATTAAAAAGAAGTTTAACATACCACAAAGTATGAACGGTGTAAAATTTGTAAATTTTAAGTAATAATACTAATGAGCTAATACAAAACAATAATGCTAATATCTTTGGTTAATTTATTGATTGAAGCTTTATTTATGTTAGCAATCAGAGAAACTACAAATACAGATGATTATTATTTTAAAAAACAACAATATTTGAAAAGATAATTGTGGAAAACTAAGAAGCATAATTAAGAATAAATAAAAAAAGAAGATAAAGATACCCCCTTATTTGGTGATTTTTTAGTGAAAAAGTACAGGGTAAAAAGTAAACATTCTCTCAGCAGTGGAATCGAAACATGTATCTAATTGGGGAGCACGATTATTGCTGAATAGACTCTTAGACTCCCATTTCGATAGGGCGATGGAAGATTTATTGATTGATAGAAAAATCGATCGATTGATGTATTTCTTATGGGGTGGTGAGCGCTACAAGAAGGAGAGGAGAGAAATAAAAAAAATTAAGAAGGTAATCAGCATTGTCTTGTCAGCTTCCCTTTTGAAGAGATTAATTAATTTCTAAGTAATAAAAAGATATAAAAAAAGAAAAGAAAAAACAAACAAAACAACTCACACAGATTTTTCATAAAAAAACAAAAAAAAACACAATGGCTGACATTGATCCTAACACAAATACAACTCCTCCTTTCTTCGGACACGCAGGTGTATCTCTTGCTCTTGTCCTCGCTAGTAAGGATCAATAATTCATTCTAATCGAATAGTTAAAATGACTGATAACAGCTTATTTTCCAGAAAGAATGATCTTTATGCAAAAATTATTTATTTCTGTTTTTGTGTATTAGACATTGGAGCTGCTTACGGCACTGCTAAAGCTGGATCAGGCATCAGCAGCATTGGTGTCTGGAAGCCATCCATTATCATGAAATCTTTGATTCCAGTAGTCATGGCTGGTATCTTGGGAATCTATGGTATGATCGTCTCAGTTATCCTTATCCAAAAAAGTAAGATTCTAAAAGGATTACAAACAACGGAAAGAAATCCATACAAAAACAATAGAAATTACAGCTCATTTGCAAAATAATTAAGATTTTAACGATTCTCTTTGTTTTCCGCAGTCTCCAAAAAAGGCTACACAGCATATCAAGGCTACTCACACTTTGCAGCAGGATTAGCTTGCGGACTCAGTTCTTTAGCTGCAGGATATGCAATTGGAATAGTCGGTGATGCAGGAGTTAGAGCGAACGCACTTTAGGATAAAATATTCGTGGGAATGATTCTGATTCTGATTTTCGCAGAAGCACTGGGGCTCTACGGACTCATTATAGCCCTGATTTTATCGCAGTGATGATGAGTCAGCCCCAAAAAAGGCAAACAGGCAAAGCAGGGAAATAGCCAAAAGAGAGCATAAACTCAGCAGATTTAAAAATAAAAGGGGAAGAAGTTACGATGGATTTTGATAGACCAACCAAGGAACATATCAGAAACGCTTGAACCAATCTATTCTTCGTTTATATCAACACACAACAACGGCTTAGTTTTGTTTGTTTTGAATCTCTCTCTCATTTTCTCTCTAGTTTGGAGCATTTTATTCTTTCAATGGGCGTCTTTGTTAACTCAAAAATGTGAAGTTTAGGTGATTTAAAGGGATACATAGCAATGAATTGGAATGGAATATCTTTGTTGTGGTGAAGCAGCAGTGTGCGTGTGTTGTATTCACACTGTAAATAACCTAAAAAAAGATAGAAAAATATTGTATTTAAATTCTTGGCGGCATTTTTGTGTTTTTTCGAAATGCCGAGAGTCACACATAAACGTTGTCGGCCGAATAGGTTATATGTCCCCCCATGGAATAGATCCTAAAAATCGAAAAAGAAAAACTGTTTTTTTTTATGGACCCAAAAATGGAGGATATTCCTCTTTAAATGTCGCAAGCATCTTACTCCCAGCACATACCGTGCAGTTATCTATGGGATTTAGTGCGGAAAAACGAAAATCGAAAAGGCATGCTGTTATTGGACAGCCGAGGTATCCACGGACTCTGTGACTACTTGAGTCTGCTGTTGACAAGCAGAGAACAAACGAGAATTCTGATTATCTCCTCTACGTAGCACGTAAGTCTTCCCACACAAATACACACAAGAAACAATAATAGATTAAATTATAAATTTGCCAATTATTTGGGTTCTAAACAAGTATTTTTGAGTATTTTTCCCCCCATATTTTTTTGTTTGTTAAACTCACTCGGATTATGTCTGTTTATTCTGGTCTTTTCGGCTTGTTGTGTATGTATGTGAGTGAAGATCCCTTACATACTAAGCACAGTGAGCAATAACAGTATCTTGATTCACACTGATCCACGTTGTCATCTTCAACAAATGCATTTACTCCTATCGTAAGCCAACAATCATAAACACATCAACTTTCAAATTATTTACCTATGATAATTCATAATGATCCCCTTCTTAAATTTCCCCTTTATTTCCCTTAGATTCGACCAAGCCACAGATAATCTTTCTCATTTGCGACAGATCGACTCAGTCCTTGTCATCGATGCTCATGAACTAAGGTATTCCAAGTACGAATCAAATGGACTTTTTCGGTTCCTTGCAAGCCGCAAAAAGATCCTCTTGACTTCGAATATTCTGTTAGTATCCTCCCCATTTGATTTATATCCTCTCATTCACATCACATCACCGTATCGTATTGATTCTGGGGCATATCAAGAGAAATTCTGTAAAACATCTGAGAACTGGGAGTAGCTCCATGAGATTCTCCTTGAATGTGGATTGTTCCTTATTGGTAAAAGCCTCCCTTTGCAGAAGATCAGAGCACATGTTGTACATATAAACGAACCAAAACACAAGAGGAACCTCTCCAAAAAAGAACCAGAGAATTCATGGTAAGCTAAGAAAATTGAAAGGTAATTTTTAATGAGCTTGAACTTTGTGTTGTTATTTCGATTTAAAGGGGATGTTCTTCAGCTGGTGGGTTCCATGGCTAATAACTCAAAGGTCCACTCGAGTTTGTGGAATTGCTATTGAATTAAAACACTGAAAGAAAGGTAGTTATTCTGTGTTTTGATAAGAAAACAGCTGGGTTAATGGTTAGCAAATTATGGCAATGGCAATCGAGAACAATCGTTGTTGTAGCTTAACAAGCACAAGAGTACTTCGAAATGATTGAATCTTCCTTTTAAATTGCTGTGGTCTTAGGGGTAATCCGATATTCTTAAAGATTAATCATTATTTTTAGGTGGTTTCTTCATTCTTTTCATTCATTTTTTCTGGAATAATAATAGCTACCAGTATCTGAAGAGCATATGGTCAGTGTGAAAGGTATCATGTGTAATTGCCAAGAGATCTACCTGCTGGATAGGTAAATATCGAGTTACGAAGAAGCTAAAATCAGGAGATTCGATAGATGGCTGCATATGAATGAACGAATCTTAGATGGAAACAACAACAATGGACGAATCCTTGAGGTGGATTATTAGAATATTATTCAATTCAAGGTTTCTAATGATCCTAAAATCAAGGGGAGTCTGTAGGCTACAACTTCGCCAATTTCATCCCAATAGAATTTCTCTGTGAAACTCCTCGATTGTGCTGAAGATATCGAAGACATCGAGAATATCAGTTAAATCGAGAGAAAATAACTTCTCGATAACTTCGAATATTCTTAGAAAAATCAACTCAAAAACGAAAACGTTGATGACTATTACTCTCGAGATGACGAGAACGTTACTCAGCAAGTGAACAACAACCATGCCTCCAAGAAGCTCAAGGTGAATACTTGTGCAAGTGCTCTATCTACTTGGAGCACAAATAATACGAATAATTCTCGTACTTAATCTGATTATTCAGCGATTCTACCCAATGCAATTGGTGCATCCGCTGCAGCACTCAATGACGATGAGCCTGCTGCTATCGATTCATAGACTATTCTGTTCTAAGACATTATTGCTGCATTGTAGGAGCATACTATCCATGACAGAGAGATTAAGAAGGAGAATCATGTCGATGATAGCTAGAAATCGTATGGGAAGGGGAAGTAAAATGAAAAATAGGAGTTCATTGAAATAGAAGCAGGTGAGGATATATTCTTAGAGCGATATGAGAAGGAAATGCTTCAGAAAGCTTAATGTTCAAGATAAGGGTAAATATCATCAAAGAGATTGCTACCGATATAAGAGAATGATAGGTCTCCATTGAGATCTACTCAATATGATAAGACTACCAGATAAAAAACACATATATTCATAGGTTCGTAGAATAACAGCAGAGAATACCCATAACAGTAATCGTAGCAATAGCTCTGGCAACAGTAGCAGCCTCTGGATCTTGAAAATGATCTCAATCACTCGTTTATTGAGTCGAACAGAAGAGGGTATTTGGATTCAAGGACTCCTGTGAGTACACCAAATACATAGTACCCTCTTAGCAGTCTATCACATTTTCTTGCTGGAATTGGAGAAGAACAACCGTAACTAAGCTAGCTACTGGGATAATAATAACAGTAATAATCATCATAATCTTAGCAACAGCAAGTTCCGTTGAAATCGCCTCATGTATTCTTGAAACGAACTTCAGGGAAGCCTACTTAGATAGCTATCGATAGCTTACTGAAGATAGAAGACACTGATGTTGGCTTGATGAACAAGCAAAAACCAAAGAAGAAACGAAGAAACATCATTATCGATTCGAATTCTTTCTAAGAATTACAACTAAGTGGCTATTTAAAGGAATTCCCCAGTGATTTTGTAGCTACACTCGCAGGGAAGAGAAAGAAAATGAAAAGAACAAACTAGCTCATCATGCGTCCTTCGAAACTTATTCAATCGAAAGTGATTGTTATATCCGATGAAGAGAATCAGTTAGATGGAGAAGGAGGGAATATTGTGGAAGGAATGGCTAGTGAACGAGAAGAGAATAGTAATTAACCAATTAAGGTCCTTGTGAGAAAGAACAAGAAGAAAGAATGAGAAATAAGGATAATGGGAATGTCTGTCCAATTGATAATCTCTGTGTGTGTTTGTGTTTATATGTGAAAATGAGTCGCGTGTGTGTATGTATGTAAAAGAGTGTTATAAAATTAATAGGTTGACCAAAATATTCAAGAAAATATGTCATTGATTGGTATGTTTGAAGACACAAAATATATGTTAATTGCATGTGAAAACATTTGTAAAATACTTTCATCTGTTTTCCTCAGCAAAGCATCACAATGGCTAGGACTAGCACATTCATTAAACTGCTTACAATTCTCAATCTAAACAACGTAGGAGTTGCTTCAGCAGTAAATGTGATACTCTGCACAGTTGAAAACGATAGCTAATCGATAAACGGACTGTCATTCGCTACGAGATAATAAATATCATACGCTTACGACGGAGTAATC
>Ga0302271_10003777_pt1 | contig 12516 bp, 11 predicted proteins | sample III_Bog_N1_1_FD_198767 | JGI IMG/M metagenome (GOLD analysis project Ga0302271, IMG submission 198767) | Peat permafrost microbial communities from Stordalen Mire near Abisko, Sweden - III_Bog_N1_1 | ecosystem: Environmental > Terrestrial > Soil > Wetlands > Peat | place: Sweden: Abisko... | reverse complement strand
GTGTGATTGATTAGAGCAAGGGAAGTTTAGCATCAACAATAGGAGTCAAGATGAACAACAAGACAGAAGAAATAGCTTTGGGAGGCCACAGTAGTAATAGTAATTCACGACACAGATCAATGCAGAGCCTTAATAGTTTGCAGGCGGGTTTCGTGGTTAAGATCAACCTTTCCAGAAAAATTTCCAGCAACAAAATCGAGGTCGTCAAGGTCAATCCCAAGATTTCAACGCTCGACCATTCAGTCGAGGACCACAGCGGTAATTCGGTTAGAATGAAGAAGGACTAAGACGGCCATTTGATCCTCAATCTAAAAAGTAGTTTGCACCTCGTAATAATTCAACAAGGCCACTAAACGACGACGAAGGAGCAAGATAGCCTTACTACTAAGGGCGCTAGTAGTCCCTCCGCTCAAACAGCAATAACCACCAAGCTGGTGGGTATTCTGGCAACAATAATTTCCCAAACAGTAGACAACAACAGCAGCAATAGTCATCGCAGCCATACTTTAGTTAAATTCACTCAAAGGGTTTGAATGTAGCTGACAATTCCACCTCGATTGACGATGTGGTAACAGTGCTGATGGTAGCCGAAAAGCCATCGATTGCTCGCAGCATCGCAGAGGCACTCGGTGGATCAGGTTTTGCTACAAGAAAAGGAATCTGCAAATTCACCAATGTTTTCACATTCCAAGGAGCTCTTTTCGGCAAGGTAATATACAGTACGCACTTTTTCCATGGCCTGAAATGCAGCTCAGGCGATTTGATAATCAGATTAAACAATGCTTTAGAATCACCTTGTCTGTTATCAATGCGCGGGAGACTAATTGATTTGAATTTTAAATTAAAAAACTAAAAATACAGAAAGCCTTGATAAAGGTGACGTCAGTGATTGGGCATATTTACACTTCTGATTTCACATAAGAATTCTAAGACTGGAGGAGAGTCGATCCTTACAAGCTCTTCTCAGCCACCACATAGAAAAAAGAAACAAACCCAGACAGGTAAACATAAAGATGAAGAAAATATATTAAAAAAAATGAACGCTCTTGTATTAATACAAGACCTTTTTGCATTAATTGATAAACTTGGACTTTTAATTAAATTTTTGAAGGAAAATTTACCCAATTTTTCTTATTGTTTTAATATAGTTAAATCATTCCTCATTTGCAAAAAGAGGCAATGGGAGCAAGCTACTTAGTTCTTTGGCTGGATAACGATAGAGAAGGAGAGAATATTTGCTTTGAAGTCTTGACAATCTGCTAGCCTGAGTTGATCAGAGAAGATCATTAATAAATCTACAGAGCTAAATTCTCTTCGATTACTCCTATTGATATTCGCTAATCGTTCGATGAGCTATCAATTGGCCCAAATTTGAATGAATCTATAGCTGTGGACGCCCGTTAGATTATCGATTTGAAAGTTGGTGTTGCATTCTCTCGTTTCTAGACAAGATATCTTGTCAGAAAATATGAAGATCTCAATAACAAGAAGATCACTTTCGGACCATGCCAGACACCAACATTAGCATTCTGTGTGCAACGTGATGATGAAATCAAAGCATTCATCACGAGATCCTTCTACAAAGTCATCCCTAAAATCAGTCTCGTGCCGAATTAAGTAAGAAAAAACTAGCAAAAAAAGGTTATTGATTTAAAAATATTTCTTATCTTGCAACAACAGCTGATAGCTTTAGAATGGACGAAGGATCGCACTTTCGATGAAGCTGAAGCAGTAGCTGTCAAATAGGAACTCGAATAGATCGGTTCGACAACAGTTATCAAAGTAGATAACAAGGAAATGTCCAAGCTCAAGCCGATTGCGTTGAACACAGTGAATTTCTTGAAAATGGCATCTAGACAATATGGTAACAATTGAATAGATTTTAAAAAAATCTTTCAAAAACAAAAAACAAATTTTTTATATCCAGATTATTTTAATTCTTGTTGATGTGCATTTATCTCTAGGTTTGGGCCCATAGAACGCTATGCAAGTGGCTGAGAAATTATACTTAGGTGGATATATTACTTACCCGAGAACAGAAAGCACCAAATACGCCGACAGATTTGATTTCAATGTTGTCCTCTAAGCTGTCAGCTAATACTCCAATTAAAGTATTTCCAGCATGGCTAGATCGCTGCTAGATACCGGAATTCAACGATAGAGAGCTGGTAAGGATGTTGGTGATCATCCCCCTATCACACCTACCAGCAAACCAGTCAGATTATAGCTCTCCCGTGATGAATTAAATGTCTATGAGTTAGTCAGTAGAAACTTCTTAGCTTCAAATGCTTCCGATTGCAGATTGTTCAAGAAAAAAGTTGTGTTTTAGACAGCATCCCATACATTTTCTCTAATCGGCACAGCTGTCATCGATAAAGGGTTCCTCGAAGCTTTCCCTTGGTAGAAAATTCATGAGAATGAGATTCCTAATTTCGAGCAAGGCGATGAAATTTATTTGCATAGTGTCGAGAGCCACACAGGAACGACATAGCCTCCTGATTAGTTATCTGAATCAGATCTACTTGGTTTAATGGAATCTAATGGAATTGGCACAGATGCATCGATGGCATAGCATGTGGCAAATATCTGCGATAGAGAATACGTCACAGTTGTTGGTCAAAACAGAAGACTCATTCCCACTGATCTAGGGTCAGCTCTTGTCCATGCTTATGCAGACATCGATGGGGAGCTAGTAGCACCAAATCTACGAAGTTCTATTGAAAGATCCGTAGAATTGATTGCAAAGGGTGAATTAGAAAAGGATCATGTTCTAAACAGTGTCTTGGAGCTCTTCAAGAACAAGTACTTATATTTCGTGAGCAAAGTCTAGCAATTAGACCACTATTTCGATCCCTTGTATCAATCAATCGAGGCATCTATTGCGACATCTTAATATTTCACGAAGTGCGGAAGATGCAAGACGAACATGAAGCTGCTCGATAAAGTCGGTAAAGTTTTCTGCGAAAGATGCAAATTCATGTATGGACTCCCTAGAGACTCCTCATTCAGCATTCCAGGAGAATGCTACTGTCCACTGGATGGGTTCTAATTGATCCTAGTATCTTAGACCCTTCCGAATACGCAAATTCATAAAACATTCACACTTTGCCCATTGTGCTTCTAGAAACCACCCGAAATCGAAGACTACAAACCAAACGAAAGATATGCTCGCACATCTTGTAATCTGTGCACAAACAAGACATGCTAGTTCTCCATGCCTAACAATGAAATCGGACAGTGCATGTCCTGCAAAGAAACGAAAGTAATCCATAAATATTATTATCACAAACAACAACAAATAACCAATTTTCTGTTTTTTTATCATTTTTTCAAGGGAGGAAGACTTGTCTTAGATTGGCCCACCAGTGAAGAATAAACTATGTCTTGCAATGGATGCAACATACAATATGCCTTAGTTAAAAATGGATCCCTTATCCGCTCCACAGTTAGATGCCCAAGTTGCACTTCCTATCAAGTTAAAGTAATATCTAAATATTTTTAACTTTTCAGCCTGTTTTAACTCTTTTTTTGCTTATTTCCTGCCACATTTAAAGATAGAAACCAAGGAAGGATATAAATTCATGGGCTGCGTATTCTGTGACAGATCCTTCTCCGACAGAATGGAAGTCAGACGGCCTCTTGAATTAATTACTGAAAACTCTGAAAGAAGTGCAAATACTAGATATTTCGATTAGCCCAAACCCGAATAGCAGTCTCTCTAGTCTTCAGACTAAAAGCCTCTCAATGCTAGACAATCAAATAACTTCTCCATGGGTAGAATGGAAGTAGAACCCTCAGCTGCATTTGGAATGGCACCTGAAAAACGCAGAGGGCGACCTCCTAAAGAAACACCCTTAAATTCTCGTTAGCAGTAACCATTTTAGATGCAACCAGAAAAGGAGAATTCTTTAGACTCAGGGAATCAGAGTGTTCAAAGTAAGAGATAGTATGGTAAGAAACCACGTTCTGTGCAAACAAAGGCTCTGCTGTTGCAAGAAGATACGGCAGAAACTCAACCAAGAGTAGATTTAGTTAAGAAATCAATCCAAAAAACAAGAAAATTCAATTAGATTTAAGCACCACAATAACCCAAATAAACCTTCAATCCGATGAGTAGCACGAACAACTACCAATCATTGCCTTTGTAACAGCAGTAATAGTAGAATGGCAGTCGAGTAATATCAAGTATTTTGGAAGATTCCTATTAGCAAGACATCGAATTCTTCTCCAAATTCCCTAAACAACAACAACAATAGCAACAGTAGAAATAATAAATCTCCTAATCCGATGAACCCTTTAGACCTTCAAGTCAAGCATTCGATTTGCTGAAAGATTCCAGTGCTCTTCTCGCTGACATTGAGAGAGTCAACAAAGGGTTTGATTAAGATACTAACAAAAATACTACTAAATCGACTTACAACTATTCCTCTCGCCCTTAAAGAAACCGTGAAGGCACATCCTCGGCACTTGGGAAGTAATTGCCATTTTCTTCTTCTAATAACAACAGCAACAACAACAGCTTCGATCAGATGAATACAAGCAATGGCTAATAATAGTAGAATTTCATGAAGACCCAAGGTGGTAGGTAATAGTTTAAACCAAATAAAAACGCTAATAATCTCCGGTCTAGTGTGATGTCCAAAGGATATTATTAGGACAATGCAAACAGCAAGCCTCAAGGACTTGGCTTCCCTGGAGCAGTTGCAGATGATCTCGACTTTTGAAGTTTTCAAGAGAGTGTATGAGAGAGAGATATGAGTCAATATTTCTCATAATATTATTAAGCTAAATAATTATTGTGTGTGTGTGTTTTTTTTAGAGTTCTATTAATATTCGTTGCGTGATTTTACCTTAAAACTTAAGATATTTTATTCATCACAATCATACATCCATGGAAGATATACCGTGAAGTTAAACTTTGTATCAACATAAATTCCATAAAAAGACATAATAATTTAGTAGAGTACAATTCGAAAAAGAAATTTGAAATATTACCTTTGATTTGAAAAGGATTAGATTTCAGCGCTGAAGATATTGTGGTAAACTATAAAAAAAAAAATTTGAGCCTTCAACCAACCGACTCTTTTTATAATAATATGAAAATTTGAATATGTTAATTAGTTAGTGATCTTTAATTTGGTGGATTTGAGCAGCAGTACTAATTTGAGAAACAAACAAAAGAATCAAAACAATGAGTATGTCAGAGAGCATTTCAAGGCGGCCTAGCGAGGAAAAGAACACTACCAAAAAAGAAAAAGACGAGTTCATCACAGGTATAAAGGAATAAAAACCCAATTTTATTTTTTGTGTTGTTTTCTATTGCCAAAAAGTTAAGACGATACCATTCTCCTTCTATCATATTTTGACATTGTTTTTTTGTTTTTAGAGCTTTATGTCTGGGGAAGTAAGCTTTTTAGCAACAACCGCTTATTTTTTCACAAAGATATCATATGATTTACAATGGATAATGTGAATATTCACACAAAAATAATATGAATCATAGGTGATAAAGCAGGATAATTGGGTCTTGGACATAAACATTTCGAGAAAGACTATCCGATACCTAAGATATGCTCATACTAATTGCTAATCTAACGAGTTGCTTGCGGACACACACACTCTGCTTTCGTCACTGGTAAATATACCCTTGGGAATCTTGATTCAATTCTTGCCAAGAATAGATCCTTTATTTTAATAATTTTTGAAGTCAGTGGACATATCTACACTGTAGGGTCGAATCTGCGAGGGAAGCTAGGGATAGATAACTAGGAAATTATGATGAGCTCATCGCCTTGCTTAGTGGAAGCTCTGATGGAATAAAAATGTATTGCTATTGCATGTGGCGATAATCACACAGTAGCTGTGTTATCCAATGGATAAGCTTATTCATGGGGATATTCAGAAGGTGGAGCATTAGGGACAGGGAAGAATCAGTCAGCGTAACAAAAATGAAATGAAAGAATGGAATACTTTAGCTTTTATTCAATGTTTTGTTTATTTTATTTGTGTTTTATCGGAAGTTGGTTTCCAAGTCGGATGCAGATGAAAAATGGCACGAAAATTATCAACGCTAGCTGTGGCAGTAGACATACAACACTTTTAACTGAAGATGGGATGGTTTTAGCTTGTGGATCGAATACAGAAGGATAACTGGGAATGATCAGCGAACTTGAAGGGGAATACATCCCTAGGTAGATGCCTATTTCGCACATAAGTTAGATCTAATGTGGTGATTTCTTCACTTTGTTACTCGATACATCTGGGCAAGTCCTAGCCTGTGGGACAAACACTTCCGGATAGCTTGGAACGAATAATAGAGTTTCTTCCAAATCACTCAAACAAGTAAGGCACAAACATACAAGGCACATATATATTTCTTAACTAGCACTGGATCAAAGATGGCTAAATTGTTTTTCTGATTCCTTTTCTTAATTTTCATTAAATCAGGTACTTGGCTTGTAGAATGAGATTGTTGTGCAGATTGCTGCGGGTCATCACTCTGCAGCTTTAACAAAAAAGGGAGAGATCTTTGTATGGGGCAGCGGTGTCTTCGGGGAATATCTCACAGCAAACAGATTCAGCAAGATTGATTCAGCGTTTACATAAATATCAATCGGAACGAACTTCGGTAGGGATATTACAAAAAACACCTTATTTTCAAAGCTACATTTCATGGATACTCTGGAAACAAAGTGAGAAGGCAAATTCATAAATGAATGTTTTTATTTTAGGTGGTGGTGTAGACATTAACGGAGTTGTGTGGACTTGGGGAAACAATGAGTGCGGAGTTCTAGGTGTAGGTGACTTTCAAGCAAGAAGCAGTCCGTTCCCTCTCGCTGCACTGAAGAATAAACATGTTACGTAACTGGCTTGCGGATTGAATTATGCAATTGCTATTAGCTCTCCTATTAACATAAAAGATAAAATTCTTCAAAAGCACAACAAAAAACCTAAAATTCCTCTACAAATCATTGACAACAATGACTTCAATTATGGAGTCAATTAATAGCAACTGTTCAATTTCAGTCGTAATAGTAGTAATACTTAAACCCCATATTCCTAATCTTCTTGCCAATAATATTCTAGCCATTAAAAGACTATCCCTTCTTGTCATACAAGCAACAGCACTTCAACTAAGAACAACAACAATTGTTATGTCTCTAGTTAGAAGAAGAATGAAAGGATGCTTAGTTAAGATCAATATAAAAACAATAAAACACCCAAAAATGTCAAAGAAAATGAAGACACAAACATAATTCAGTATTAACTGCTAACAGGATAGAAATCATAATAACTTCCATCGAGAAGTCCTTCTAAAGTCATTCAGAATTCCTATTTCGGAAATAGAAATAGCCAGGCATGTTAATAAAAATCATAAGAAAACATGTTAAACCACCAGCAATAATAATAGTATTAGCAATATTAATAATCATCTAATCATAAGCCCAGTCTAAAAATAAGCCCATATGATAGGGATATGCCATCAAGGAGTAGCTCTGATGCAAAATACTTTCAGTAAGAATAGAAGCAAATCTACAGCACTAAATCTACTCAAAGTCAAGATCATTACCCTCCTTAGAGACAACATATAAATTAAATAGAAAATTGGGGAAATGAAAGTAGAAAACATACAGAACAGTAAAAGTAATTTCAATTCCTGAATCCTGTCAGGCAAAGCAAATAAGAAGAAAAAGCAGAAGAGGATATTTTAGAATAGTAGAGATCCCTTGGGGAAAGAATTAGCAATAACCCTGGTGAAACTTTTTAGATGAATACCTGCTAAGAACAAGATAATTCAGCAAAAGAAGGCAGATAATATACTCATAGCAAGATTAGCAATACGCCCAATAAAACTGATAATAGTCTGCAAGTTTTATCTGATAATTCAAATACTAATTTATTAATGCACACCGAGAATAACTAGAATGAAGTGAGTGAGTTGAAATATTAAATGAAAATAGAGAGGGATGCAAGGGAAATCTTGGAAAAAACAGTTGAAGAAACAAGATAATAGATGATTTCACTGCAAACTGGAAATGGAGGAGTAGCTGAATTAAGTAAATTACTCAGTGAATCAGTGACAAATGCATAACGACTTTAAGATGAAGTATGTAGATTACAGCGCTTGCTAGATGAAAGTGAAGGGAGAAACTAGTAATTAACAATTTTGAAAGAATAACTTGAGGTAGAAGTGCACAAAACTAAGCAAAGGAAAGAATCAGAAGAACAAGAGAAATTGCTGAAAGAATAGATTTAACTGCTGGTCGATAATGAAGTCAAGTACAAGAAAGAAAGAAGTTAATTAACCGAAGAAATTAATAAGCTGATGGAAAAGCAACTTGAATTGGAGAATTCCTTAAAAGAGAAGGATGAGAATATCAAGTGCATCAATATTACTGCAAAACAAAGTCAAGAGGAGCTTAAGAATCAATATTCACTGGTTAGTCAGGAACTTAATAAACTCAAAGAAGAATATTCTATGAAATCTGAAGAACATTAAAATTTAATAGAATAGTGCTCCTCCGAAGCACGAGCCTTCGATAAACTCAAAAATGAATGGTCTCTCAAAGAACAAGGATACAATGAGCACCTATAATAAGCTTAAAGATAGTAAGAGCAACTGAAATCATTTCAATTAGATTCTTAGCAAACAGAACATAACGTTTAATAGGAGAAATAAGGTTACCTTGAAAAAATAGACAAACTCACAGAAGATAATGAATAAGCAAAAAATGGAATTATCAGGGTTTAGTAGGAGAATGATGATTTGAGATAGCAGCTGTAAACAGTAAGGCAGCAGTAACAAGAGGGTAAACTTGTATTTGAAGAACATAAAAGAGAGAAGGATTAGAATATCCTGGAATTAACTAGGATAAATGAAAGTTTAAAGGAATAAATTAAGGAGACTGAGAAAGAGAAGATTAAGGTAATTAAAATGAACCAAGAAGCTCTTGAGAAACGAGAAAAAGAAGCATAAGATAAAGAGAAAGAAATGTAGCGTATAAACAAGCACTTGATTGAGCTCACAGAGAAATATTAACAGCAAATAGACCATCTCAACCTTCAAGTTAGCTAGCAGAACAAAATGAGTAAAATAAAAATCAACGAGCAAGAAAATCAAAAAAGAGTTTGAGAATTTTTTTATTTCCATGGGTTTATGTCTGATTATTTGTTTCTTTTAGAATCTGAATTTGAGAGGCTGCATGTGATAGAAAAGGAAGTTAGATAAAATAGGCAGTTGCTTGATGAAAGAGTAGGGGACGATGTTGCGAGAAGAGAATAAATTACTGATCTGCATGTGCAGTTACAAGCTGAAATTGAGCTGAAAAACAACGCAATCACATAGTAAACTGAGTTAGAATCCAAGAATGCAATTCTAGAAAAGCAAATCGAATTATTAAAATTAGAAATCAATGATTTTAAGCATTCCCTGAAAACAAAAGTATGCATTCATATTCATAATAATTCATAAAACTCCCTTTCAGATTTAACAATTCTTTTGCTAATGTAAATTTAATTGGGTTTAGACTGACATTAATGAAGAATCCAATCGTCGCTGTGAGCAATTAAAACTACAGATATAAGATCTTGAAGAAAAGAACTTGCAACTAGGATCGTTAGTTAGTGCTTAAGTTGAGTAATAAGCTGAATTCTACAAACAGACTACTCTCTAAAGCTTAAACCAGCAGAACCACAATACCTTCTCCTTTGAAGAGCCTTCTTTTAATTCGCCCTTTTCACCGAATGCTAACATTCAAATGCAATTTCGACCTACCCGTGCATTTTCATCATTAATTACATCCTCCTTCCCGACGAGGTAGTCACCAATGCCGAATAATTCTAATAATAATAGCAATAAAAAAACAATCTAATTCCCTAAGAATCAAACTAATCTACTTCATAACAGTATTAGTAGTGTCCCACATTCCTTAAATAACGAGAATCATCCTCCAAATCATAATAATTCTACTTTGAATTTTTCAATAAAAACACCTCTTCAACGATTAGATATTTCGAAATTCACTTCGTAGATTGGAGGATTAGACTAGCTACCTACAGCTAAATCAGTGAATCAATAAGAACTAAGAAGAGGATAATTATCTAGTGAATAGGAAAATCAAGGAGGAGAAGAAGCGGAAGTTGTTTCTTTTTCAGGCATGAAATATCGTAATCACTTAAAGAATAACGACAACAATAACAAGAATAGATCTAATGAAATTGGGGATATCAGAGAAACTGAGAGTGAAGATTACTAATATTAATAAAACCCACACGAGCAGGGAAATCTAAACTAAATCGGAATTAAGTCAACGGGAGTTAATCAATTAGAAGAAGTCAAAAAAAGGCTAGCTTTCATGAGAAAAAAGAACGACCTTGAGACTCAAATCAGTAACCTAAACACTAAACTCGCTAGGATTGGATTGTGACTAGTTTACACAGACTGATTCCTCTTAGAAATTAATGATTTAAAGAAGATTTTTTATTTGTTCATAATTTAATTAGATTTTTTTTGTAAAATATTTTAAATAGTTAATATTTCTCCTTATTTTATCAGTACTTCCTATTGATCATATCACCCATTCACGGACCAAGGGATTCTTTAATAAAGTTTTGTTAATTTTATTTTTTGAAAACCTTTGAGTGAGTACTCTTCAAAGCAAGAAGAAATATGATTCCATTTTTTTTATTTATTAGTTTTTGTTTGACCAATTAGCGAAAATTACTTTTAATTACCCTTAGATTCAAGAAAGAACATCTCTTTTTCTTAAATAAAATAGCTGATTTATTTTATCCCCTTTCTTTGTAGTTATATTTGATATTTAACTTATTTTTTAAGTAAAAAAGTTCGATTTTCTATTTTTCATTGCTAGTGATTTTGCAAAAATTCAGTAAATAACTAATAATGAAAGAGGTTAATTCTTTTGAGATAGATCAAAACTGTTCTTTGATAACTCTCAGAATTATCTCTTGAAGTGACTTATCTAAATCTCCTTTCGTTTTTCTAGAATTCATCCATGCATATTCCATTGCTAATTCAACCTTTTAAAGACGAATCAAATTTTAATAAAAATCAGATAATATGGATAATATGCTCAGCTGAATGGCAAGGACGTTGAGGGTTCTTCGACATTACCATGGTGAGCTAGGCTTGCTGACAGCTCTGAAATTGAGTCTTCATCTTTCTCTTAATAATTTAATTACGTTCAACAACACGCAGAATCAAAGAGATGAAAGTAGAAATAAACTCTATCACACAAAATTTAATCAATTTTAAGCTAGTGAGTGATAAAGCGAGGAAACTACCTTACTATTTAGTTCAGCTAATCCACCTTTAATAATCTTCCCTTGGCTGTAGAGAAAAATCTATGTATGATAATTCTTCTTAATACAAGATAAATTATGCAAATATAAGATAATAATAAAATGAAACTGCAATTAATAATAATAATAATGATTTGAAATACAAAATTGTATTGTTATGGTTAAAAAATATATGGCAAAATACTTCTTCATATTTTCTGAAGAGTTAACAAAAGGCTTTAAAAGAAGAATATTTTTTCTAAAGTTTATTTTTGACCCATCAACTTATTAATCAAAAGATCAATAAAAAATTGATTACAAAGAATATCATCCATCCCCTTTTTCTTTAAATCTAAATTTTGGAATTTAGGATCTTTCCATTATTTAATACTTATTTGTGATATCTCTACCTATTTCTTCTTCTCCAAATAAAATAGGATTCTCTAATATTTGTCGGATGCTAATAATACAAGATAATAAAAGAAGAAAAAAAATGAAAAATACTTATTCAACTTTGATTTCAATCGAAATCTACAAGTTCCTTTGAGAGACATCCATATTTTTCTTCGGGAGTGTTCCTAATTGTTTCTTGCAGTATGCTATCTAAATATTCTTCCTTATGTTTGGATATATTCATGTTGGTGTTGATGGTATTGAGTTGTTTGTTGATTATCTATTAAATATCTGCACCACCGAGTAGATCTTTACTCCAAAGCTGGTTCCAATTCTTAATGCACCCGATCAAGGTTTCTCTGTTAAACCCATCTATTTCAGTTCCTTCTGCAACTTTCAGATAATACGCCATAGAATTGATTTGAAGCTATAACTTTTGGTTTATTTTTTCTTTCTCTTTTTCATAAAGCTAAGCAAGCTATGTTGCATTAGAAAACTCTATTTCAAGCAGTTATCTGTTGCATATCATCCCACTTCCTTGAATTTAAGTATTTTCTTTCAGACTGTAGTGATCTCTTTCATAGACCTTCGATTCAGTTTTGAGAATTTCTTTTGTTTTAATGTGATAAACAGGAAGATGGAGGCATTATTTGCATTCTTTAGGTATTTCGTTGCCAAGCGAGACTTGAGGTTCTTTGCTATGACAAGATTGTTAGCATATCTCCAGGCAAGCGTAGCAAAATATAACAGGATCAGGCAAGATTCTTAATTTTTTTTCTTTGATATTTTCAGGGACAATATGCTTATGCAGCTTGTAAAGGG
>Ga0302271_10003776_pt1 | contig 12517 bp, 15 predicted proteins | sample III_Bog_N1_1_FD_198767 | JGI IMG/M metagenome (GOLD analysis project Ga0302271, IMG submission 198767) | Peat permafrost microbial communities from Stordalen Mire near Abisko, Sweden - III_Bog_N1_1 | ecosystem: Environmental > Terrestrial > Soil > Wetlands > Peat | place: Sweden: Abisko... | reverse complement strand
TAACTGAATGTTTGTTTGAGCAACTTTTGCTCCGCTGATGTCTTTGGATAATGATTCTGATACCGCCATCCCAGCTGCGTCATCTGCGGCGGAGTTGATTCTTGAACCTGTTGCCATTCTTTGCATTGAAACTTTCATTGCGTCCCCAGCTGCTGCCAAGTTTTGTTGAATGTTCAATGCTGACATGTTGGTGTTTACTACAATACTCATAGTTGATCTCCTTTCAAAGTGACCATAGGTACATCCATGTACCTAATTATTCTTACTATTTACACTACTTTGTAAAACAAAATTACGCCTGTAACCCGGACAGGCTACTTGCTTCACTTATACTCTACATACACATAATACGACTTTTGACCGGCCATGATAATTCAAATTAAGTATGAACTATCTGATACTTTAGTATAAAACTTTTTAATTACGATTTAAAGTGTTAAAAGAAAAAATCGAACAATTCTTAATACATCAAAAAAAAAGTAGCTCTTAAAATGGCTGCCGGCATTGAATTACAAGACCATAATTTTATTTAAATAACTTGTCAAGTTTGTAAAGATATATTAAATATATACTATGCTTATCAAAAAGATGGCATGCCCCAAAATGTAAAAGTAAAAAGTGACGGGCATACCTTTGGCCTTTTTCCCTTAGCCTTTTGCCCAGAAACTCATTTAACCGTTCAACACACCTTTAATACAATCCCATAGAAATAATTTTCTCTGCAATTCTAACCGTATTTAAAGCCGCACCAATTCTTAAATTATCCGCAACACACCAAAGAGAAATGCCGTGCTCAAAGGCCAAGTCTTTTCTAATTCTGCCGACATAAACAGGGTTTTTACCCGAAGCATCACGAGTGGTCGGATACTGGAAATTTGCAATATCGTCAATTACTTCAATACCATAAGCCTCTTTCAAAATAGAACGAGCTTTATCAGCTAAAACTTCACTTTCAAATTCTATTGTAACGGCCTCAGAGTGACCGTTATAAACAGGAACCCTAGCTGCCGTACAGGAAATAGGGAAATCATTTTTCAAATGCAAAATCTTCTTAGTTTCTTGAGCGACCTTCATCTCTTCTTTTGTATATCCGTTCTCACAGAACACATCTATTTGAGGAATTACATTGAAAGCAATTGGTTTTTTAAACACCTTGACTTCGTATTTTTCGTTATTCAAAACAGCCTTAGTACTCTCAGTTAATTCATTAATAGCAGCGATTCCAGCTCCACTGACCGCCTGATAAGTCGAAACAACAAGCCGTTTCATTTTTACGTAATCATTTAGAGGTTTTAAAACAAGCATTAATTGAGAGGTTGAACAATTCGGATTTGCTACAATACCCTTATGTTTTTTTAAATCATCATCATTGACCCCCACTATAACCAAAGGAACGTCTTGCTCCATACGAAAAGCACTTGAATTATCAATAAAGACACAGCCTTTCTTTACCGCTTCAGGAGCAAGTGCAATACTTGTCGACCCGCCTGCAGATGCCAAAACAATATTAACTCCCTCAAAAGACTCGGCAGTAGCTTCTTCTAAAATATAAACCTTGCCGTCAAATTCCATTTCTTTACCCGCACTTTTTGCACTGGATAAAAGTTTAAGTTCATTATAAGGAAGATTTATCTCATTCATTACTTTTAAGATTTCTCTGCCTACAACGCCTGACGCACCTAAAACAGCTATATTGGGCTTGTTACTCATTTTTCTACTTCCTATTTCCTATTCACTATTTACTCTAAAGAATATTATCCAATCCGTAAACAAACTCGTTATGATTCATAACGTGATTTATCGCCATTATAACACCTTTCATATAGCAAGTTCGGTCCATTGAATCATGACGAATTTTGAATACCTGACCCGAAGCACCGAAAATTACTTCCTGAGAAGCAATGTAACCCGGCATTCTTACAGAATGAATATGAATGTCAGAATAAGAAACTCCACCTCTTGAACCTTTTATTAATTCTTCTTCTGCACAATTTCCATCAGCAAAATTCCTTTTTTCTTCCGCCATTAATTGAGCCGTTTTGACGGCGGTACCTGAAGGTGCATCCTTTTTTTGATTGTGGTGAAGTTCTATAATCTCAGCATTGTCAAAGTATTTTGCTGCCTGTTTTGCAAACATCATCATCAGAACAGCACCTGTTGTAAAATTAGGTGCAATTAAAACGGAAACATTTTTATCAGTAGAAAGTTTCTTTAACTCGTCAATCTGAACATCAGACAACCCAGTTGTACCAATTACAGGTCTGATACCTAAGTTTACACATTTTTTTGCATTCTCATAAATAGAACTCGGTTGGGTAAAATCGACCAAAACATCAATTTTCACGTAATTGGCAGCCTCTTCAATGCTGTTAAAAACACCGTCTCCGCCACATATATCTATTTTGGCAACGAGTTCAAGCGAGTCATCTTCTCTAACCGCTTTTACGACTTCGTTTCCCATTTTTCCGAAAGCCCCACAGACTGCAACCTTAATCATTTTTTATATCCTCAATTTTCTACAAAATTAATTATATAATAAAAATATATTATGCTAAAATTATTCTATGAATATTTTCTCAGAAAAAGTACCGACGTCAAAACAAGCGGCTGTAAAAGATTTTATACTACAAAATTTTGAAGCAATTGTCTCTCCAAAGGATTATGCTTTTTGGCATATAAAAAATGCTGATTTTTCGGCTACTTTTTACAATTCATCAAAATTCGTCATCCAAGGGAAAAATATTGAACCATTGTTGGAAAAATTGAGTGGAAAATTTTCCGAAATAAACCCCTCACCCCAGCCCTCTCCCGCAAGGGGCGAGGGGGAAATAAACATCTCCTCATCCTTCACTCCTCACTCTTCACCCTATATAGGAACAGACGAATCGGGAAAAGGTGATTTTTTCGGACCGCTTGTAGTTGCGGGGGTCTTAATTGAAGAAAAAAACCGCCAACTCTTCATTGATTTGGGAATAAAGGACAGCAAAACCCTCAAAGACTCAGATATGATTAAGATGGCGACTCAAATCCAAAAACATTCGACTTATTCGGTTGTGTCTATTTCAAACGCAAAATATAACGAACTTTACAGCAATTTTAAAAATCTAAACAAACTTTTAGCTTGGGGGCATGCAAGAGTTATAGAAAACATTTTAGAAAAACAGCCTTGTGAGTACGCACTTTCCGACAAATTCGGCGATGAAAGCTTAATTAAAAATGCATTGTTGAAAAACGGCCGAACAATCAAACTCGACCAAAGAGTCAGAGCAGAAAGCGACATAGCAGTGGCAGCAGCCTCAGTCTTGGCTCGAGCGACATTTGTGCAAAAAATAAAGCAGATGGAGAATTTTTACGGACTTGAAATTCCCAAGGGCTGCAATATTCAAGTAAAAACCGCAGCAAGGAAATTTACCAAAAAATACGGCAGAGAAAGACTTGTAGAGGTTTGCAAAACCCACTTTAAAACTTACAACGAAATTTAAGTTACGTTCTTTTTTTATCTATCATAAAATTTATTTGATTATTACCGTATCGTCTTCAATATCAGCATCAATTTTGTTCAAAAAGTTTTGTAGACCTTCTCTGCATTCTGCAATTCTTTGTTTTTGTTTTGCAGTTCTGTCAGGAGTTGATACAAGAGCTTTCCAGTCATAATATTCAGAATCAGTCCTATTGTATAATTCTTCAGCTAGGATTTTATATGATACAAAGTGAGGATATCTTTTGTATGGTTGATCTGTTGCAAAATGCAAAGCATCCAGCTTCCCATTTGGCTTAACAACTCCATATAAACTGTACGGGAAGTCACCAGTGCCCATGTTTCTATTTAAAGAGGAATATACTTGATCAAAATCAGAGTTTTCTAATGTAGTTGTATTTTTTTCAAAATCACACTGCCAATCGTCGCTGTCTTCAAATTTTTTCTTAAGTACACTTTTGAACCTATCAAAGTCGAGGTTATTATTTTCAGGCGGAACTACAAAATGTAAATGAGCAGGAATTATACCGTATTTGTTTCTATTTTTCATATCCTCAGTCGAGCCCGATTCAAGGATTATTATGTTTCTATTCGGATATGCTTTTTGAAGTAATTTAACAGTACTGTTTATTGACTTTATAAGTGGTCCCCTGTTAGTTTTATAATCTGTTAACAATGAATTATTGCCATCCTTATTCGGCATAAGCATTAAATGTACTTCTCCGTATGGATATATGTGGCTAACAATGTCGTATTTATTATCCACTCCTGGAACCTTGAAATATATTGGCATGTCATTACCTAGTACTTCGTGTAAGCGACTGCCTTTAGACTTAAATTCCGAATAGTCGTCACATTTGACTTTAGGGTCTACTGTAGTACCATTTGCTCTAAAGTATATTTGTGGATAGAACGCAATATTTTTACAAGCTGTTAACATATTTTATTCCTTTTTACTTCTTTTTATAAAATTTATTTTATAATTGCTGTTTCGCCTTGAATTTCAGCGTCGACTATACTTAAAAAGTTTTGTAGACCTTCTCTACATTCGGCGATTCTTTGTTTTTGTTTTGGGGTCCTGTCAGAACTTGATACAAGAGCTTTCCAGTTATAATATTCAGGGTCAGTTCTACCGTATAATTCTTCGGTTAGCAATTTATAAGTTACGAAAGGCGGATTTATCTTGTACGGTTGATCTTTTATAAAAACCACAGCATCAATTTTTCCGTTCGGTTTAATAACTGCATTTAAACCATACGGAAAGTCACCATTGCCCATATTTCTGTTTATAGAAGAATATATTTGATTAAAATCAGAATTTTTTAACGTGGTTGTATTTTTTTCAAAATCACATTGCCATTGTTCGCTATCTTCGAATTTTTTCTTAAGTGCACTTTTGAACCTATCAAAATCAAGGTTGCTATTTTTTGGTGGTATTATAAAGTGTATATGAGCCGGAATTATGCCACATTGGTTTTTTGTTTTCATTTCCTCGTTTGAACCTGATTCGAGGATTATTACGTTTCTGTTCGGATATGCTTTTTGAAGTAATTTAACAGTACTATTTAATGATTTTATAAGTGATTGCCTATTGGTTCTATAATCCGTCAACAATGAATTATTGCCATCCCGATTTGGCATAAGCATTAAATGCATTTCTCCGTATGAAGACATAGGGCTGACAATATCATATTTATTATCCACCCCTGGAATTTTGAAATATTGTGGCATATCCTCGCCCCATACATCGTGAAATCGACTGTCTTTGGACTTGAATTCAGAATAGTCGTCACATTTAATTTTAGAGTCTATGGCAGGACCATTTGCTCTAAAGTATATTTGCGGATAGAATGCAATATTTTTACAGGCTGCTAACACGTTTCATTCCCTTTACTTTGAATTTATACAGAGATTAAAACAATAAACAAAAAGGATTGCCAAAATTTGGATGTTTTTATAAAAAATTTAACAATAATTCACATTACCAGAAACAATCTTTTAAATTCAAGCCCTAACACAGGTAGCAAAGAAGGAGAGGAGAGGAGAGGAGAGGAGAGGAGAGGAGACGCGTTTCATCTGGCTTCTTTCTTTTCAAAAAATCATAACCAAGGTCTTGTAATCCTCAAAACGATTTAATGTCTGAAAAGTCTTTTTTACCTACTTCTTCTAAAGAAAAAGTAGGTTTGACATAGAGAATTATTTATATTAATATTAATTTCAAGTCCGTGCCCTGGTGGCGGAATCGGTAGACGCATTGGACTTAAAATCCAACGGGAGTCAAATCCCGTGCCGGTTCAAGTCCGGCCCAGGGCAATCTTTTTTAAAGACCTATCTCGTAAAGGGATGGGTCTTTTTTTATTGCCTGGACGCGTCCTTTCACCTGACGAGAGTTATCACTCTCGTGCCTGTCCCACGCATGTGATTTTGTTTGGCTCAATAAATTTTGCCATCAAAATCTACATTCCCGATTTGTAGCCGTAAAGCTCGCTCCCTCGCTAACGCCTACGCACAAGTCCGGCCCAGGGCAATCTTTTTTAAAGACCTATCTCGTAAAGGGATGGGTCTTTTTTTAATTATTTTTTACTGTTATTAATCTTTCTCAAAAAGTCCCGCCATTAAAGGATTATCCCGATACTGGATACCAAGAGGGAATTCAGCTTTCAAATTTCTTCGAGTATAAACCATCGGATTATCACTATCAACTACATGAAAGGATGAATTGGCCAAATGTTCGGCTATACAGCTATAATCTTGGTCAAAACCGCCTATAACAACAAGATTTCCCGCCGAAAGATTTTTATCTAAATTCTGTACTAATTGTTTTTCCTGCTCAGGGCTAAGATATGGAACTGCATTCCTAAATAACACGACTGAATTTTCAGGGAATTTTTTATTTGTGTCTTCAACTATATTTGCCGTCTCAAATTTAACGACATCCTTTAGGAAACCCTTAACTTTATATTGGCCAATCTCATAATTATAAACCCCGAAAACTTTCTCAGGCTCAATATTAGCTGGTTCGATAATATCATCAATTTTGATATTAGTATCTTTCAAACATCTCTTCATTTCTGGAATATCAATAGTTTTTCTTAAACCAACAATCCCTTTTTTATCTTTTTCGATTTGTTCTTTGTCTATATCTTTTGCAATTATCGGGAAAAATTTTTGGGCTTTTTTTAATCCCAGTTGTTGAATGAGTTTTAATGCGATAGAATACGCCTCCGAACCGTCAGAACAAGCATAACAGTTAATTTTTGCACCGTTCGGGTATTTATTATCCAGTTCAGTAATAAATCTTGGCCAATTAATATCTGTTCTAAAAAAATCAGTGTGATTCCAATTCGCAATTTTTTTATCCACAACTGTTTTCTTTCTTGTTGTACCGAAAGTTAAGGAAGAGCTATTATATTGTGAATTACAAATAAACAAAGACAAATCTCCAATTTGATATTTGTTTAAAAACAAAATAAAAAAAGAATTGTCTCGTTTTTTGAATTTTTGATTTTTTGTTACATTTTTTAATTTGCAGATAAAGAGGGCGTTTTTTGGTTTCACCAAAAAACGCCCCTATCAAATCATCGGCTTAAATCTATGAGAAATATCTTTTCAATAAACCGTCAAAAACTGATCCGTGTCTTGCTTCGTCTTTGCACATTTCGTGAACTGTATCGTGGATTGCATCGTAACCCAATTCTTTAGCACGTTTTGCAATCTGCAATTTACCGTTGCAAGCACCAAATTCAGCATCAACACGAGCTGCCAAATTAGCTTTTGTATCAGCCACAAGAACTTCACCTAACAATTCTCCGAATTTTGAAGCATGGTCTGCTTCTTCAAAGGCTATTCTTTTATAAGCTTCGGCAACTTCCGGAAGTCCTTCTCTGTCAGCCTGTCTTGACATAGCCAAATACATACCGACTTCAGTACACTCACCTGTAAAGTGAGCTCTCAATCCTTCTAAAATTTCAGCATCAACGCCTTTTGCAATACCGATTCTGTGTTCATCAGCCCAATCTCTCAAGCCTTCTTTTACTACAATAAATTTATCTTTAGATGCCCCACAAATAGGACATTTTTCAGGAGCTTCATTAGCTTCCACTGTGTATCCGCATACTTGACATACAAATTTCATACTAAACCACCTTTCATAAATATCATTAATCCAAATTAATTTTATGATAAAATATTTTTTTTAACAAGGAGTATTTTTACATGATATCACCACAAGAAGCTTTGAAAAAATTAATAGACGGCAACGAACGATTCGCACAAGGCAACTCTACCCATCCCAACAGACGGGAAGAAACCAAAAACGCACTGCTAAAAGAGCAAAAACCTTTTGCGGCTGTTTTATCATGCTCTGATTCTAGAGTTCCCATCGAAATTATTTTTGACGCAGGATTAGGAGATATTTTTGCTGTCAGAACCGCCGGCCACGTACTTTCAAAAGAAGTCATGGGGAGCCTTGAATATGCAGTAGGAACTCTTAGAGTCAAGCTCATTATAATTTTAGGGCATGAAAACTGCGGAGCGGTAAAAACAGCACTAACCGCCTATCAAAATAAAAATTATGATGAATTATCCGAGAATTTGCAATCAATTCTGAACCATATCTACCCCGCGATAGAAAATGTTCCTAAAAAAACTTGCGAAGACGATTTATTAGATTCTGCGGTTAAAGCAAATATCAATTATCAGGTAGAAGATTTAATTAAAAAAGATGAATATCTGGCAAGAAAAATCAAAAATAACGAAATAATGCTTTTGGGTGCTGAATACAGTCTTGCTACCGGTAAGGTGACATTCATTAAATAAAAGCTGCTCACTTAAGCTGTATTGCTCGTTCGCGATTAATGGGTCTAGGATTGTCCTGCTCGAATCGCGTTCCCGCGACACGACCCGCCAACCCTTCGCCCTCAGCTCACTCGTGCTGTCTTGGATTATTCGCCGTAAAACGAGTTACAAAGTCACGCACTACTGCGTGCCATTTCACTCTCTGGCAAAAATCCGCTGTCTTGGATTATCGGCAGTTCGGAAAAACGTGGTTTTCCTCACTTGGACGAGTTTCGCGTTGCTCACTCTTGCCGAAATCCGCTATCTACCGATTTCAACCGCTTTTAGTGCCATTGATTTTGTGATATTAATCAAAGCCAAGTTTGCTTCATAAGCCCTTTGAGCCAGCATTGCATCCGCCATATCTACCATCGGGTTAACATTTGAAGCTCTTATATAGCCATTAGCATCTGCATCGGGGTGACCCGGACGATAAATTTTATCCCCCAGTGTGGGATCTTCAACAACCCCACCAAACGACACTCCACCTTGCTGATAAGGTAAAGTCCCGACACCAAAAACATCTTCTTTCATTCCATTCAACACCCCGTGAAAAGAAATGTCCTCGGTTGAATTAAGTACCGGTATTTTTCGCACATAATTTGGGGTATCCACGTTGGCAATGTTTTTTGCCGCTATGTCTAACCTTAAACCGTGTACTTTGAGGCTTTTTGCCCCCATGTCCATTGAATCTAATATGCCCATAATTATTTTCCTACATTTATTACTGTTCTCATCTGTGTAATTATATTTGACATTCTTCTTGTCGCCATTGAATACAAAAGAGAGTTCTTTTGCAATTCCATCAATTCCGTTGCCGGGTTAATTTCCTCGAAACTTCTTTCCTCAATAATTCCTGATGGCCCGAGAGTACTCGATAACTTCGTTTCTAGAGGACTGTTCATCGTACCCAAATACTGGCCGAAATCAATATCTTTTCTCACATAACCTGGCGTATCCACATTGGCAAGGTTTGAGCCCAAAGCCTTTTGCTTTTGTGAAATTAAATCCAAAATTACATTTGTTTGTCCAATCGTATCTACCGGTGTGAATGTCATTTATTTGCTTCCTTATGTTGTCTTTTTCGTTTTATGTCTGTGCGTGAGACGCACCCTACTTTTCTACGTCCTGTGCTCGTAATCCGCTACTGTCTGATATTTATCGATTTATTGTACATATCATCAACTACTTTCATCATCCTCATACTGGCCAGCATTGATGCGTTTAGCCTTAACATATCTGAAACTGAGTCATAAACATTTGTATTCGAACGTTCTATAGCATTCTGAACTATATAATTATGGTCTTTAACCAAAATCGGTTCTCCGGACTGATCTGTCGGAGTTAATTTGTTATTGTCACCAGCGGAAAGCCCTTCAGGATTATTGAATTGAACCAAAGGAATTTTACCTAAAAGTTTTTCCGGCTTGTCAACTGCATCATAAGAGACCACATCTCCATTTTGTTTTATAGTAATTTTATAACTATTTGTCGGGATTTGAATTCCTGCACCAACAATCCAATCATCATTTGTCAACAAATAACCGTCTTTGCCTTTTTTAAGAGAACCGTCTCTTGTGTAGGCAACTTGACCTGTAGGAGAAACAACAGGAATAAATCCATCACCATCAATAGCAATGTCAAAAGGATTCTCTGTTGAAGCAATTGAACCTTTTTTATAATTAGTTCTAACAGTCCCACTTAAATAACCGTCTTCCTGCAACATTTGCTCAAACCGGACTGCTTTATAACCATTAGTACCTACATTCGCCAAATTATTTGCAACATAACCAAATTTATCAAATTGGGTGAATGCATTATTCATAGATTTTCTTATTAGACCTTGTATCGTATACATTTTACCTTCTTTCTCCGTCGGAGAATCCTTATAAGTTACTTTTTAAAATCTGTTAAACATCTAAACACCTAAGACGCAGAACCTAATTGAGAAATGGCCTTGGTTAAATTTTGACTTTGTATCATAAATATTTGCCTATTTGCTTCAAAATTTCTAATTACTGGCATCAGTCCTAAAAATTCTCTTTCCAATGAAACATTTGAATATTCATTGTAACCCTGTTTAACTTGAGGATTAAAGACTATTGACCCATTTGAATCTACCACTCCTATGGTTGCGGCTTGCTCCATTTTATTTGTTCTTTTATTAAAAACACTGACTGTCCCATTTGAATTAATGAGAATATCACTTAATTTGTCAGGAACAATAGGTAATTTTATAGCACTTCCGTTATTGGCTAAGACTTTTGAATCATCCAGCGTAAGTAAATTTCCGGCTTTATCGAGTTTAAAACGACCATCACGAGTCAGTTTAATCCCGTCTTTAGATGAAGTCTGGAAATACCCTTTTGTGGCAAGTGCCAAATCAAGAGGATTATCGGTGGAAGAAATTCTGCCGACTTTATCATCAATAGTGGTAGAAATGCCATCTACTCCTAAAAATTCCTTAAAAGAAGAAACCACAGAATCTTTTCTTTGATAACCTATTTTATCAAACCCACCTATGTTTTCATTTGACACGCCGACTAGTTCACTTTGAACCTGCATGGCCTTTAAAGAACTTTTAAGTCCCCCATCAATAAATCTTATACCTGAATTTAGTTTCATTACTACACCTCAAAATTAATCTATATAACAAGGCTTCGCCGTTGTAACTCGCTCGCTCGTAAACAAAAATTCAATTTTTGTTTCACTCTCACACTCATTATATTTATTGAGTCGGTTTTTTAAGTGCTATCATTAGCCATTTGGAAAAATATCGTACGAATGGAGTATTATCTGAGTGAAACCCTAAAGGTATTAATGTTTTATTTGTGAAAGTCAATGTTGGGAGGTGAGAAATGAAAGGTGAAGGGTAAGACGTGGATAGTAAAGTAGGCTTACCACCCCACCAACATTAAAATAACACTTCACCAATAATGAATTGAGTATCAACATTGCAAATTTTTTGAAGCCAATTTAATGATTCAAGGTATGTTACGCTTGTTTCGGGCATAAAAAACACAACAAGATCAATGTCAAAAGCACCGGCAAGAACAATTAATTCGCCTAAGTTTTCAGGAAACTCACTTTTTGAGGCGAAGAATAAAATGTTACGTTCGGTAATTTTCTCTTTACCCGTAATACAAAATGGTCTGCCTTTTAAAGGTTTTTGGATTTGAATCCCGATTGTCTCACCTATAAACTCAGTATTTTTAAGCAAATACCTGTACAAATCCTCGATATCATTAAACTTTTTGTCAATTTTAAATGTTTTAATTTCTGTCATTAATACTTCCTTCTCATAAACTTTGGTTTATTTAAAATAAATTATAGCTTATGGATAAAATAAAGTCAAGCTTATATAATATAAACTATGGATGATGAACTCTTAAAAATATTTGCTCATAATATTAGAATTGAAAGAACAAAAAAATCTCTTTCTCAACAACAACTTGCGGAATTAACTGGTTTTAGCGTTCCATATATAAGCAATATAGAAAATGCAAAACATAAAATTTCATTAGCTAGTGCTTATGAAATATCTAAAGTATTAGGGAAATCAATAGACGAAATGTTGCAAAAACAAAACTAAAATGCTATCACGTCATTGCGAGCGATAGCAAAGTAGGGTGGGGTTACCACCCCACCGACATAAATTTTAAAAATCGATTTATCGCTCGGGCTACGAATAATGGTGTGCAGGGGTAAGGACTCCGCTTTTTTATGACTAAATGTCAGAAAAAAGGAGGAGGGAAGAACCACCACGGTGGTAAGAAAACACCTCTGACGCAAAAAGACTCCCTTTCGGAAGTCTTAATATAATGGTGGGCAGGGGTGGATTGTCTTGGTTGCTCGCGTTAAACGTGTCTACGGACTTTCTTTTCACAAGCTTTGCTTGCTACAAAGAAAGCTCCTTCGCACTCTGCTCGCTCCCGCTCAAACCAGACAAAGCTCCGCTTTGTTGGTTCTCATCCGACCTTTACGTCAAAATAAAAAAGACGATAACGTTTGTTATCGTCTTTTTTTATGGTGGGCAGGGGTGGATTCGAACCACCGTAATCTCGCGATGGCAGATTTACAGTCTGCTCCCTTTAGCCACTCGGGCACCTACCCATTATTCTTGTATTAAATTGTCATCTTTCTGGTGCTCCGACTGGCGGACCACTCTTTTTCTTATCCTCTAAAAAAGATACTTAATCTTTT
>Ga0302271_10003775_pt1 | contig 12519 bp, 9 predicted proteins | sample III_Bog_N1_1_FD_198767 | JGI IMG/M metagenome (GOLD analysis project Ga0302271, IMG submission 198767) | Peat permafrost microbial communities from Stordalen Mire near Abisko, Sweden - III_Bog_N1_1 | ecosystem: Environmental > Terrestrial > Soil > Wetlands > Peat | place: Sweden: Abisko... | reverse complement strand
CTAAGTAGCTACCCTTTATACACATCTCAATTATTTGGAAAAATTAGATAAAAAGACAGGACTGTACTTTGAACTTTCAAAGCCACGAAATGGCTAAATATGAATAACCCCCGGCGCCGGGGGTTATTCATGTTTGGCTCTTTCAGAGCTATTAATGGGTCTTTATATCAGGACAATAAAGAAATGTGTATAAAGTGTAGACTAAGTAGAGAGGGGGATCAAAGGGGGTGAGTATATATGCATATGAAGTGAAAGACAGTCAGGATCTACAAAAACGAACCTTACTTCCACTCCTTCAGCGAAGATTTTATAAAATCGATTATTTTCTGATTTTCCTCCTTCCCGTTTCCGGTAACATGCATAGGTTCCCCAAATTTAATATGTATATGATTATTGTGGTTGAGGGGACCAAGTTCTTTGATCCACTTTCCATTACCCCAGAAATCCGTCTTTAAAGCAATTGGGACAATTTCAACATCAGCTTTCCTGGCAAGTTTGACTCCCAGTGAATTGAACTCGTCGGGATTGAATTCAACGCTTCTTGTGCTCTGGGGAAATATAACTATTGAAATGCCATTCTTTAACAAATCAACCCCACCATTCATAACAGCCTCAAGATCTTTCCTCGGATCGGTTCTTCCAACAACAACAGGATTCCTCGACTTCATTACATCTCCAAACAGAGGATGTTTGACCAGGCTTTCCTTCACAACAAAAGTAAGTTCCTTATGAGGACCGATAATCGAAGGTAAGATCATCGTTTCAAGAGTGCTCATATGATTGCTGATGAAAAGCACAGGACCAGAAGGTTTTGTTATATTTTCCATCCCAGTAATATGAAATACCCCGCCCGTATTTTCGATGAACCTTAGAATCTCGAATGAAGAATCAGTCCAGGCTTTTGTATCATATTGCTTTCTGATTGCTTCTTTCCTGGTGCGCAGAACCACATAGGCATATTTCAAGGTAAAGTAAAGCCTGCTATCAAGAAGAATTCTTTCTTTTAAGGAGTAAGTCTTCTTTTCAGGAGTATGATATTCATTTGAATCAAAATAACCTTTCTGCATAGGAATTAAAAATTAAAACCATTTTCAGCTTCTGAAAGGTGCAAAGTTAATTCTCATTTCCAATTTAAAAAAGTCAAAAAAGGAATCGTAGCAGGAATGACTTTTTTTTACAGTTTGCTTATAAGAGGCATTATGAGAAGCATCAGAGACAATCCTGTCAGTATAATTACTGCACTCCAGCCTATTATATTCTGCATCTGATTGTTTACATAAGTGCCCATTATCTTTTTGCTGTTTATTAAAAGTATCATGCTTACAAGAACCACCGGCAAGAGTATACCGTTTAATACCTGCGACCAGATTGAAATTTGAATGAGTGGCGCGTTTGGGATCAGAATTATAAGTGCAGAAATAACCAGTATTCCCGTATAGAGGGTATAAAATTCCTTTGCTTCATTCCATTTCTTATCGATGCCTGCTTCAAAACCAAATGCTTCTGAAACATAGAATGCGGTTGCCAGAGGCAGTATTGTTGCAGAAAACACTGATGCTACAAAAAGACCAAATGCAAAGACCTGAGATGCGAGAGCCCCGGCCAGTGGTTTAAGTGCTAGAGCTGCATCTTTTGCTTCAACTATCTCAATTCCTTTAGGATGTAATGTTGCACCACATGCCACCATAATAAAGAAAGCTACCACTATCGTTGCCACACAACCTACAGTAATATCAATCAATGTGTATTTGTAATGTTTCATTTTCAACCCCTTTTCAATCACAGTTGATTGCATATAAAACTGCATCCATGGTGCTATCGTTGTTCCCACGAGAGCAATAACCATTGCTATGCTCTTTGTATTCATCTCGATCCGGGGATGGATTATTGTAGAACCAATTTCGCTCCATTGCGGATTGCTCATTAAAGCCGAGACCACATATGTAAGCAATGAAACGCTGAAAATTAAAAAAATACGTTCAGCAATCTTGTAAGTCCCCTTAACAACCAGGAACCATACCATTATTGCTACCACAGGAACCGAAATATATTTGCTTACGCCAAAGATTTGCATGCTGCCTGCGACACCAGCAAATTCGGTAGTTGTATTTCCAATATTCGAGAACAGTAGACCAACAAAAATAAAAAATGTGATTTTCAATCCCGCATTCTCGCGAATAAGATCTGAAAGACCTTTCCCTGTAACAATACCCATCCTGGCATTCATCTCCTGAATAACCACTAAAACAATGAATGATGGTATAAGGGTCCATATCAGACCATAACCATACATCGCTCCTGCAACTGAATATACGCTGATACCTCCAGCATCATTATCTACACTGCCTGTAATAATCCCCGGACCGAGGATAGCAAAAAATATTGCAAGCCGTTTTAAAAGTTTTTTTATGCTGAACGCTGACCCTGTCATGACATTGACTTTTATCTCTTATTTGTCCTCCGTTTACGAATAAGGTCTTCAATAACATCATCAATAACAACCATACCTTGTAAATGATAATTCTGATCTATAACAGGGACGGCCAGCAGATTATATTTTGAGACTATTCTGGCAATAGCGCCTACTTTCTGTTCATCGAAGAGACAAACAGGTTCTGATTTCATTATCTGACTTACACTGACATGAGGCTCTGAGACAACAAGATCGCGCAAATTAAAAGTTCCGATAAGCTCTTCATTCGACTCTACTACAAACATATTGTAGAGTTCGGCAGACTCCGGTTTTCTTGCTCTCAATTCAACAAGAACTTCTGCTACAGTGGTGTCGGTGCTGAAAGAAAGGAAATCGGTGGTCATAATGCTTCCTACCCTATCGTCATCATATTCAAGTAGCTCTCTCACCTCCTGCGAAGATTCCGTATCCATCTCTTTCAACAACATCTCAGCCTTCTCATCTTCAAGTTCATCGAGGATATCGGCAACTTCATCAGCAGGCATCTTCTCGAGCACATCGGCTGCTTTGTTTACCGGCAGGTTTTCAAGAATATGTATCTGTGCATTGGTCTCAAGTTCCTCCAGAACATCGGCTGCTTTTTCCTCGTCGAGTGAGGAGAATACTGACATGCTCGATTTTTTACCCAAATCTTCAAGGATATCAGCGATGTCAGAAGGGTGGAGCGTATGAAGCCTGGAATAGCTCTTTGAAAGTCTGATATTAAGATTTGAATGGTCTATAGCCTGAACATCATCCCAAAGGATAAATTTTGCAGGTATATTTATCCTAAAAACTGAGAGTAATACTTTAATGGGTGATGCTATACCAATTCTTCTCAGGAGCCCTTCAATGCCGATATCAACTGCAATAGCGAATGTTCCTGTCGGAAGGGTTGCAAGCCTGACATCATTGACCCTTACAAGCTTGCGTCCATTCATATCTACTATTTGCTTGTCAAGAATATTTTCAACGAGCAAAAGGCCATTACTGACCTCTCCCGCGTCAAGTTCAATCAGGTTCGTACATGTCACATTAAGCACTTCTCGTGCTTTCGTAACCATAAAGCTTTTAAAGGAATAAAATCTGATATCCTTTTTTATTTTAAGTCTGACTCCGGTTACAAGCTGCTGGTTAGGATCATTGTTTCCCGAAGGCATAGTGTTAACAAGTAAATCTTTGATTATTCCAATAGCGTCACCATCGGCGCCAAAAGCTACTTTGCCGATTATTCCGCTTAGATAAAAAGTCGTGAGTGATGTCATTGTCACCTCCTTGCTTTAGCTGATGAAGAAGGTAATGACCAATGGTTCCGGTTATCCTCCTAGATCAGGGTTAAGATTAATATATTCGCCGGGTCGTCGTCCATTAAATTTTAAAAATTGATTTCGCGGACAAAAGTAAATTTCATATCCTTACTTTCCAAATAAAATTATATTAATTTCTCAACTAATTATTAATAAGTTTGGAGTGCCCTTAGTTATTGCCCCTCTGCCGCTACGTGGCATCTCCCCTAAAGGAGCTAATACTGTTGCTATTAGAAAAACTTAACCATAAGATGGAGAATTAATCCCGCCTAAGCGGGAGAAGCGGGGCAATACTTTAGTCACTCCAGGCACTATTCTATTGAATAATATTGGAAATTCTACCTAATTATTGACTATATTAGCTTAAAAGAGGAGTATTTCTTCTGTTTTATTCTTTTTTTACTAAATTTGGACTCGATTATAACGTCATTTAAATTATATAGTGGGAATTTTAAAAGACAAACTTTCAAGCTATGATGCCCCGCAGAAAGCCATGCAGGCTGGCATCTATCCCTACTTCAGGGCAATAGAATCCGAACAGGATACGGTAGTAGTTATAGATGGGAAAAAGGTACTGATGTTCGGTTCGAACAGCTACCTGGGGCTCACAAACCATCCAAAAGTAAAGGAAGCTGCAATTGCAGCGATACGTAAATATGGTACCGGCTGTGCAGGTTCAAGGTTCCTGAACGGCACACTTGATATCCATATCGAACTGGAAAATAAATTAGCCAAACTGGTAGGAAAAGATGCTGCTTTATGCTACAGCACTGGTTTTCAGGTAAACCTGGGTGTAGTATCGGTGCTTGCCGGGCGTCACGATTATCTTCTTCTGGACGAACTGGATCATGCTTCAATAATAGAAGGCAGCAGGCTTTCTTTTTCGAAAGTTATGAAGTTTGCCCATAATGATATGGGTGCTCTTCGAAATAAATTAAAACTCTGCCATAAGGACCGTATCAAACTTATAGTAGTTGACGGTATATTTTCGATGGAAGGGGATATAATAAATTTACCTGAGGTTGTAAAACTTGCCGAGCATTATGGTGCTTCTATAATGGTTGATGATGCTCATTCACTCGGTGTTATCGGGAAAAACGGATCAGGAACTGCATCACATTTTGGTCTTACTGATAAAGTAGATCTTATAATGGGTACTTTCTCAAAATCTTTTGCTTCTCTGGGTGGATTTATTGCTTCTGACAGCGAGGTAATAAACTATATCAAGCATAATTCAAGAACCCTTATCTTCAGTGCAAGCATGACTCCGGCTTCTGCTGCAGCTGTACTTGCATCAATTGAGATAATGGAAAATGAACCTGAAAGGATCAAACATTTGTGGGACATGACTGCTTTGGCTCTCGATGGTTTTAAATCAGCAGGTTTTAATACAGGAAAATCTGAAACCCCAATTATTCCTCTGTTTATCAGAGACGATATCAAAGCATTGCAGTTGACCATGAATCTTCTGGAAGATGGAGTTTTTGTGAATCCTGTCGTGTCGCCGGCTGTACCAAAAGAGGATTCTCTGATAAGATATTCTCTTATGGCAACCCATACAAAGGAACAGGTTGAAGAATCAGTCGAAAAGATTACCAAAGCTGCAAAAGCCCTGCATATATTAAGTTAACCTTTTTAAAAATACAATTTTTGTTACACAGAGAGCACAGAGGGTTCACAGAGAACCACAGAGGCAATATTCTGTGTGGCTCTGTGTCTTCTCTGTGTAACTCTGTGAAACTAACAACATTCTTATGAAAAAGATCATTCTTATTACTGGGATTTCTTCAGGTTTTGGCAAACAGACAGCTGAGCTTCTGGCAGCTGAAGGCCATACTGTATATGGTACAGTACGAAGAGATGTGGAAATCAGTTCCTTAGTAAAAGGGCTAAAACTCGATCTCACTAATGCAGATTCTATTAAGAAAACCGTACAAACAATTATCCAAAATGAGGGAAGAATTGATATCCTCATAAATAATGCGGGTATGCATACGGGAGGACCTATAGAAACCTCTCCTTTAGAAAATATTAAACTCCAGATGGATACCAATTTCATCGGGACGGTTAATCTGACAAGAGAAGTCTTACCGGTAATGAGGAATCAGGGTGGAGGCAGAATTATAAACTTCAGTTCTATCGGAGGACTAATGGGTTTGCCATTTCAGGCATTCTATTCTGCCGGCAAATTCGCTATTGAAGGATTCAGCGAGGCGCTAAGGATGGAAGTCAGACAATTTAATATTGAAATTGTTTTAATTAATCCTGGTGATTTTCATACCAGCAACTCTGCAAACAGAAGGAATTTCCTTGCACCTACTGATACAAATGATCCTTACCATAATCAATTTTTAAAAACTCTGGCTATAATTGAGAAAGATGAGTCCAACGGCTGGGAACCGAAAGTTCTTGCTAAAAAACTTGTCAGGATAGTGGAATGTAAAAATCCACGCCAGAGGTATATCATAGCATCGTTCGAACAAAAGCTGGCAGTGGTCTTAAAGTACATTTTGCCTGGTAAGTTGTTTGCTATGATACTTGAGGATCACTACAAAATAAAATAGTCTTGCGGTCATATAGTCCTGCAGTCCTGCAGTCTTAAAGTTTCTTAGCCAATTCATCTCCACTCTGCCCTTCTTCCCGTTGAGTCTTTGTGCCTTTGCGTCTTTGCGCCATTAATATGATTTATATTCTGCATTCATCACATTTAGAGTCTTTGGTATCCACACCCTGTATCTTGATTCTTCACCCCATGTATTGCCGGCAGAAGCAAAGTCACAGAAATTAATCTGCAGAGGATTACGGAACTCCCCTTCCAGATCAGTGCCGAGTACCAGTGGAGCTGTAAATGACATCCAGACGTTATCGGGCTTCTTTAAGGAAGGGTTGAGATCTACATTACCATTATTTTCTTTAACAACCGCTGATTCGTAAATAAACCCATCAGCAAACCGCGTATCCCGAGCTAATACGACCGGACCTCTTAATATTGCCTGATAACCGTTCAGAGCTATCAGTCTTCCGGTAAGATCCAGCTTCAGAACAATCTTATCAGACATGTTCCATACTCTGGTGATTTTCTTATATACTCCTGACGTAATTCCTGTTACTGCGATTCCATTTATCGTTATTTCAGTGTCAGTGCTCCATTCCGGAATACGAAAAGCAATTGTAAAATTTTCTGAATTCTCAGGATTAACGATTACATCAACCTTATCAGAGACGGGATATTCTGAAATCTGTTCAATGACAACATTATTCTTGGTGTTTATGGGGACGATTGATTTATATTGTCCATACAAATTTATATAGATCTCATTCTGTCCTCCCATGACTGCGAAACGGGGCAACATCATAAATGCCCTGGGACCATTAGCATTGCAGCAATTGATTGGCATGCCGCATTGTTCTTCCCCGGCGTGTCTTATCCCTCCTAGAGGGCTGTATTTGGCTATCTGCGATCCATCGCCCTTCAATGAAGCCATGAGTGCATTATATGTTGATTTCTCAATCTGATCAGCATATAATGAGTTTTCAGTCAACCTTAAAAGATTAAAACACAATTTCATCCAGGTCATGGTAACACAAGTCTCCATTGTATGATAAGTTGGTTCTGTCTGATACTTAGCGCCATTGTAAAAGCATTCAAATGCTGTTCCTGAGCCTGCAATATTAATCTCACTTTCAATGATATTCTTAACAGCCATTTCAACAGATTTCAGATATGCAGGTTCTCCGGTTATCCGATATAATTCAAGAAGCCCTTCATAGCACGACATCATTTCATAAGCTTTTTGTCCATTTTCATATGACCACCAAATTGATGGATGCGGAAATCTCTCCGAAACCGGAGTGCCCGCAAGTGCCCTGCTTATAAGCCTTGGACCATCAGGCCTTTCCCATTGTTCAACTATGTACTTTGCAAAATCCAGATATCTTTTCTCCCCGGTTCTGCGATAGAGATATACCATAGGCTCAAGAATAGAACTGCTTGGCATTCCTCGATAATTGCCTGTCTTCACAATATTAACCCTACCCGGACCAACCTGCGTAAGCAGATTATCGGCCAGCCTGCACGATCCCTTCAATGCTGCTTTGTCTCCTGTCAGGTCATAATAAGCGAGTAAACCAAGCAGAGTATATTTCCTGCCCCAGATATCCCATTGAGTAAGCTGCGCACTATCGGAATAGTTACCTATATATCCCGAAGGCATCTGCGTTGCAAGTAATTTATTCACTGCACTTTGGATAATTATAAGCATATCAGGATCGTGGTTATATTCATAGGATGCAATTGCAGATTGAATCCATTTACCCCAGAACTCACTCTGCCATAAATGCGTTTCATTCTTGTGACGGAATGGTTCGATCAGCAGATCAACATCCTGATTTTTAATCCGTTTTTCAATTACCAGATTTAATTTTTCTCCCAGGTAGCCATCAATTTTAATAGTTTTAGGAGAGTAAGAAAACATCTTATCTGAAACAGAATTGAATGACTCAGATTTTGCAACAGGTTTCTGACCTGAAAGTAAGAATGTTGTACCAATTAGCAATGTAGTAAAGAATAACTTTTTCATATTGATATCTTAAATATTTCAGTTGTTGCTCACAGTTCTTTGAATAAGCCCGGTGAAGTCATTAATATTTATAAGTACGAGAGTTTCAGAATTGTCATTATTCCTTCTCGCACATTTTCTATGCAATTTATAAACAAATTATTGATAATTTCGGCCCTTAACAATTTGATATTTTTTGATATGAATGATTTTGACAATAAAGCAGCAGAATGGGATATGAATTCTATGCACTGGGATCGCTCTAAAGCTATTGCCAATGAAATAATAAAGCTAATTCCTTTAAATAAGGAGATGAGGGCTCTTGAATATGGTGCCGGAACAGGAATAACAGCCTTTTTGCTTCATGATTATCTGAAGGAAATTGTTTTAATGGACAACTCAGCAGAAATGGTCAGGGTGATTAATGAAAAGATTATAAAATCAGAAGTAAAAAATCTTACAGCTTTGAATTTCAATCTTGAGATGGATGATTATAAAGATGGAAAATTTGATCTCATTTTTACCCAGATGGTTTTACATCATATAAATGACATAGATAAAATTATAAGTACTTTTTATAATCTTTTAAACCTTGAATCCTATCTGGTCATTGCAGATCTTTATGAGGAAGACGGATCTTTTCATGGTGATGGTTTTACCGGTCATACAGGATTTAATATGGATTCATTATCAGGGATTCTCAGGAAAAACTGTTTTTCTGATGTTTTTCATGAAACCTGCTTTGTTATTGACCGGAAAATTTCAGAAACTGAGTCAAAAAAGTTTGAAGTATTCATAATGATTGCAAAAAAGCAAAAAACAATTTCTTAAATCATTTGTTAAAATTGTGCACAATATAATCTAATAAACCTCAGATAATGGAAATTACATTTGGCGAAGGCAAAGTTGTAACTGCTTATTCTCATGGACACATAATAAAGACCGATCAATCTGTACATAGCGGTGGACAAGATTCAGCTCCCTCTCCTTATGAACTATTCCTGGCCTCGATCGGAACCTGTGCCGGAATATATGTAAAATCATTTTGTGACAACCGGAAAATTCCGACGAATAACATTAAAATAATCCAGACTGTTGAATTTGATGAAGAAACTGGATTGCCTGTTAATATCAAACTTGATATCAAATTACCTGCTGACTTTCCTGAGAAATATAAAGAGGCAGTCATCTCGGTGGCAGAGTTATGCAAGGTGAAGAAGACTATGGCTTCTCCACCGGTCTTTGAGGTTTTTACCTCAAGTGAATAACTTTTGTAAAAATAAACATCAGGTCTCAATGGCTTTTTTTGCCCCCCATCCCCCCTAAAGGGGGGCTAATTTTCGTCATTGATTAAATAAATAAGTTTACGAGAATTAGTACCCTATTAGGGGGAAGTACCGCGTCAGCGGGACAGGGGGACAAGATATATCCGCTCTTTGCCTTACCTCATTAAATTATCAAGCCAGATACATATTGATCAGCTGTTCATAGAGTTCCTGTTTACCACTTTTTGTTTCAGGTTCTCCAAGTTCGGCTGCAATATCCCTCAGCTTGGCAAGCGTTAGTTTTCCTTTTTCAAAGTCCTTTCCAACTCCCTTATCAAATGATTCATATCTCTTCTTCCTCATCTTGAGATAGTCGCTGTCTTTCAATATTTTATCAGCAATGATAAGAGCTCTTGCAAATGTATCCATGCCACTCACATGAGCGATGAACAGATCTTCAGTATCAGTAGAATTGCGTCGTATTTTTGCATCGAAATTAATCCCTCCGGTTGAGAATCCGCCTGATTGAAGAATAACCATCATCGCTTCGGTTATTTCATATATATTTGTCGGAAACTCATCGGTATCCCACCCATTCTGATAGTCACCTTTATTTGCATCTATGCTTCCAAGTAGGCCAGCATCTACTGCCACCTGTAGTTCATGCTGGAAAGTATGTCCCGCAAGAGTGGCATGGTTGACTTCAATATTAAGTTTAAAATCTTTATCGAGTCCATGCTGACGCAGGAAACCAATTATTGTTGCCACATCAAAATCATACTGATGTTTTGAAGGTTCCATTGGTTTTGGTTCAACCAGGAATGTGCCTTTGAATCCTATTTTTCTTCCATAGTCGCGTGCCATTGAAAGCATCATACCCATATGTTCGAGCTCTCTCTTCATATTGGTATTATGAAGGCTCATGTATCCTTCCCTGCCTCCCCAGAATACATAATTTTCTCCTCCCAGTTCAACGGTTGCAGAAATTGCATTCTTTAACTGGACGGCTGCATTTGCCACAACTGCAAAATCAGGATTAGTCGCAGCACCGTTCATATATCTCGGGTTTGAAAAGAGATTTGCAGTTCCCCAGAGCAGTTTTACGCCGGTTTGTTCCTGCATTTTTTTCATAACCGGCACAATCTTTTCGAGTCTTTTTTCTATTTCAAAAACAGTACCGTCTCCGACAATATCAGCATCATGAAAACAATAATAACCGGCGCCAATTTTAGTGATAAACTCGAACGCAGCATCGAGTCTGCGCTTTATTTTATCATCAATGGAAGCATCTTTCCATGGATAGAGCCTTGTAGCATTTCCAAACGGATCAGATCCATCGCCGCAAAATGAATGCCAGTAAGCAATCGCAAACCTGAGATGATCTTTCATCTGTTTTCCACCCACTTCCTCCTCCGCATTATACCATCTGAATGCCAGAGGGTTTTTCGATTTTTTACCTTCGTATTCAACCTTCCCTATACCGGGATAAGCCTCTTTTTTTCCTTTGTAAATCATAATTATAATATTTTGTGAAACAATATTTAAAAACCAATTAGCCTAAAAGATCGTAATCCCTTGTTCTGGGATTAACAAAGTACGTAAAGAAAAATTAAATATTTAAAGATCCGCGACCATTTCTTTCCACTCAGAATATGCCTTTTCATATTCATTAGTTATTGTTTTGTCAGGTTCGGTAATACCAACAGCTACAAGTCCATTAAAGGCTTCTTTTTCGGATTTATAATAGCCACAACCTATGCCGGCTCCACGTGCGGATCCTATTGATCCATCAGTATTGTACAAATGAATTACGCTTCCTGTTATACTTGATAAAGCCTTCCTGAAAACCTTACTGAGGAACATATTGGCTTCCCCTGCCCGGATCACTTTAGGATCAATTCCTACCTCCTTCATGATATCAAGACCATACCTGAATGAAAAAGCAATTCCTTCCTGGGCTGCCCTGTACATATGAGCATTTGAGTGAATATTAAAATTTAAACCTTCTATTCTTGCTCCAGTTTCCTTGTTCCCAAGCATTCTTTCTGCGCCGTTCCCAAAAGGTAGAATCCTCAATCCATCCGATCCCGGGGAAACCTTTTCAGCCAGGCTATTCATTTCATCATATGAGAGACTGCCCGTATTCCTTCTCAGCCATGAATTGAGTATTCCCGTTCCATTAATGCAAAGAAGCACCCCCAGACGGGTTTGAGAATTATTATGATTTACATGCAAAAAGGTGTTCACTCTTGAAAGAGGATCATATTTTTTCTTATCAGTAACGCCATATATTACACCCGATGTCCCAGCAGTTGCGGCTACCTCTCCAGGGTTCAGAACATTCAGGGAAAGTGCGTTGTTTGGCTGATCGCCGGCTTTGTATGAAACAGGAATTCCAGCGGGTAATCCAAATTCCTTAGCCACTGATTTTAAAAGGAGTCCGCTGACTGAGAATGAAGGAGCTGCCTGGGGCAACAGGCCAGGATCGAAATTAAAATATTTCAGGAGACTTGCAGATACTTTGTTCTCCAGAAAATCCCAGAATATACCTTCAGAAAGTCCTGTAAATGAGGTAGCTACTTCACCTGTTAATCTTAATGCGATATAATCTCCAGGTAACATTACCTTGTCTATTCTTTCATATAGTTTGGGTTCATTCTCCTTAACCCAGGCAAGCTTTGAAGCAGTAAAATTCCCGGGAGAATTAAGAAGATGAGACATACAATAATCCATTCCCAACGCATTTAAAGCTTTTTCGCCATATCCTACTGCCCTGCTATCGCACCAGATGATTGAATTGCGCAATGCCTTATTGTCTTTATCTGTTGTCACAAGCCCATGCATCTGATAGGAAATACCTATTGCACCAATGCTGTCTTTCTTCTGACCAAGTTTTTGAATACAGCTACTAATAGCGATTTTCAGATTCGACCACC
>Ga0302271_10003774_pt1 | contig 12527 bp, 2 predicted proteins | sample III_Bog_N1_1_FD_198767 | JGI IMG/M metagenome (GOLD analysis project Ga0302271, IMG submission 198767) | Peat permafrost microbial communities from Stordalen Mire near Abisko, Sweden - III_Bog_N1_1 | ecosystem: Environmental > Terrestrial > Soil > Wetlands > Peat | place: Sweden: Abisko... | reverse complement strand
GGGGTTTGCTTGAATAGTTCTCCATTGAATTCGACATTGACATCAATAAAGTTGAGATTTTGCATTGAAGGCAAGCAAATGTTCATGTTCGATGAATCTCGCTCAAACATTGTCAAAGGAGATGCAATTTCACTTAAACCAGATGCAAGATACAGATTCGCAGTAGGTATTTATAGTCCTGGTGGAGGTAATTGGGGTGTAACTGTCTCTAACGTAAAGGCCTACAAGGATCGAGGAGGAGTAGATATGTTCTGAAGAATGAGAGTGCTAATTAGCGGTCTGGCAAAGGAGAGTGATTCGGTGATTCTGTTATGCTGTTTTACTCTTTGATTGCTGCTTTTTGCGAGTTTACATTGTTGTTGAGTGTCTGTTTCTTTCTTCATATTCGATTACTTATTTCTTTCTCTCTCTTTTTACATTTTCATTCCTCAAAAATCATAAGACAATGTTCTTTTTATATTATTATTGTTCCACAATTCGGATGAAACGATGTTCAACCAAGACTTGTTAGACTAAGAATATATTCTGTTGGATTATTTTTCTTTAATCAACATATTCCTTAAGCAATCATTAGCCAGACTGCTTTGTTCGATAATGATCTTTATTCGATTGATTGTAGCTGTTTTATTCTTAAATGAATACCATAATACAGCTTTCTTGGTTGAAGAAATACAAGTTTGATAGTCTTTTATCCAATTGAATGGTTCATCTGAGGAAAAAGTCCTCATGCAGGATTCAATCACTTGGTCATAGTGTCTAGGGTTTGTTGAGAAGGTTCTCTAGTCTGCAAAGTTGATTTTACTGCGAAGAATGAGCAAACCTTATGCTAGAGCCTTCTAACTTGCTTTAGAAGGAATGGAAGCTAATGCTTCTCCATAGTCCGTGTTTGTTTTGAAAAAATTCTTCAGATAAAGGATATTATTTTCTTAACTTGTTTTTTTGATTTTGCTGTTGAATTAAAACTCTTTTGCTGGTTAATTAATCAAATTGGATTCCTGATTTCTAATTTTTCCCGCAATTATTAATACAATATTATTGTCTGATCGGGAATAACAATTACAAGCGGATTAATTATTGCTATCTTTTTACTTTATTCTTTGTTCATGGGGTTAGTTTTAGTTTATTATCGGTGCACTCGCTTTAACTTGGCTGTTCTATGTACGTCTCTACTCATTAGAGTTATTATGAAGGGGCTTGGATTTATGTGAAATCATTATCATTTTTATGAATTTAAAGGTTGAGTCTTTGTTTTTCAATGTTATCTACACTTGATTGAAATAAAATGGATCTTGCAATGTCTACAGATAACACGGAGAATAATTAAAGTGCTCTGGAGCAAGTGAGGAAGGATGAGATGATTATTCGAAACTGAATAGGAATGAAAGCAGCAGCATCGAAGTTAGCAAGCACAGTAGGTTGGTTGATTCAATGATGAGATGAAATAATACAATAGCTGTGAACATAAATATTATTCTTGCATTTGAGGGTTAAATAGTGATCGAAAATAGTTTGACTGTCAAGGTATCATACTAAATGTTCAGGTTCCCCTCTTTGTCAGTCAGTTCGGAATAATCATAGTTGGGGGAATAGTCAAAGTTGCTGTAAAAGGAATACTGTTTGTCAAGCAAATATTCTTTTAGTCGAGAAATGCTTCTGCAAAGGGAGAAGGTGCAGAGAGTTAAGTAGAATCTAATGAATCCATAAAGATAGACATGAAAACAAAAGATAATCGTCTTTTTTACTGAACATTTTGAAATAATAAACAAAAAGTTCAATTAGTTCTTTACAAAAGATCATGCTAATTCTTTTAAAAACTCATGTGTTGTTAATTCACGTTAGTGTCAGCACCTTTCTTTTGCTTGGAAGGCTTAGCAAGTCTCACATAAATCAAGAGAATATTATCGCACTGTTCTTTTTCTCTCTTTCCGCTTTCTGAATGATGTCAGTGACTCTGCAGATGTTGATCTGAATGTTCCCTGAAAGCTGGATAGAAGTAACATTTACTAGTGTAGAAGACGTTAAGTTTCAATTTTGTTCTATGAGTTTTTTGTAGTAAAGGGCTGTGTATTTTATTATCTTCAAGGACAGAACATTAGATCGTGATGGGTCTGTCAGCTGCTAATATTTTTATGTCTCCCTGAATCAAGTAGATCTGTCCTGATTAGAATATGGAGTATTATTGCAGTGAATTCAGAAGGATATGTCTCAAGGGAAATGGTGGGTATGTTGTTTTTCAGGTTTTGGTTTTCCCGCTTCTTTGAACATTGCTTTGGTGAAGATTGTGTCCTTGGTGAAGTCTTATGAGACTTCTTTGTCCTTGAATTGAGCAGTTCTCAAGAATTTAGGATTTAAAACTTGATCTTAGCTTTGATGCAATCTTCAATTGTTTAGGCAATCTCCTTGAGCTGAATTTCATCAGCTTTTGCATAGGTATTTGTCTCATTTATTCTTCTATTGCTTTCGTCCTGCAATTATCTTGATCAGAGATGTTACTAATTCCATTGTTCAGACTGTGTTTTTTAGTGATCAGCTAAAGTTGGGTTCTATTTACTATCATCCTCTTTATCAGTGAGGGAGTTTCCTCCAATTAGAACTCTATTTAGTCTGGAAATGATTGCTTAGAAGTGTTTTAGTCTCTTTCTCAAACTCAAATGAAATTCAGGAACTCAACATTCTTGAAGTAATAATAATAAAAGTCTAATTTGTGTTTCATGACACGGTTATCCAATATTTCTTATCTTTTTAGCTGTCAGTTTAAAAAAATCAAAGATAAAATGGAAATCAAAAATACAAATGCAATAGAGCAAAGAATAATTTGTGTTTTCTAACAGCAATCCTCTTAACTAAAAACAAGCAATTAATCATAAAGCGAAAGAGATCTTGAATTCGAAAATGCATTTAACAATAATAACAAACCATACTCTCTTTCTCTGTTTCTATCTTTTTAAGATATTTTAGAACAATTTACTCTTATTCCGAGCCTTCTTGGTTCATTATTTGTTTATTTTATTCGCTTTCTACACTAAGAAGTATTTACTTGCTTAAACAATTCCTCAACATCCTTTATTTTACCAAAGTGCTTTACACAATCTCGCTTTGCAACATTATCTAAATTATGACTTGTCATTCTAAGATTAAATTACAGCAAAAAGCAGGCGGAATGTTAAAATAATTCAATCAAAAAAATATATATGATAATAGTCTCTATTTTATTTTAAACAGCCTTAAATTCAATTATTTTTTATTTTTAGAATTATTTGTTGTTGTTGCCATAGCAGCAGCTCTAAAATAGCAACATTTTCATCAGGTTACTCGATTGTTTTACTTTCAAATCCTTTTTGATTTTTAATTAACAAAAAAAAATAGATTTTTTGGATTTTGTCTCAAACTATTAATCTCCATAGAAAATATCTATGGAAGATAAATCATTAAAAAACGTATGAATTTTTATCTGAACATTTCAAACTTTGGTTAGTTCTAGAAAGCATCGATGCATCGGCACTTTACATATCATCCGAGAATTCAAAAACCAAAAGACATAATAAGCATACCTTCTTGCAATCAATTAAAGAAAAAAGCAAATCTCTGTTTCGTTTGATCATTATGTGAGTGGGGTGGTAATCTAATAAGAAAAGTAAGTTTTTTCTTAAACAAAAAAGAAGGAGATTTAGGAAACTGAAATATTAAGTTTCTCTTGATTAGCCACAACTGTAGTGGAGAAAAAGAAGAAGATAAACGCGTGACAAAGTGATTGTGGAATGTTATTGAAGAAACATGACACAAGATGGTCTCGTTAGAGTTCTTTAAGCAATCCCACTAACGAAATGAAGGAATAGACTATAAATAATAATATTAAAGAGAGCAATGCTTTCATAGGCGCTACTGAGTAATAAAATAATGAAGTTAAAGTATTCTCATAGGAAGAGATATCAGAGATCAAAACGAGCTAGTAGAATCTGAAACATCCTTTGAAGTCAATCACACTTAAAAGAACACACTGCAATGTGAAGGATGAGAAATCTGGGTTGAATTTTTCTACTTTGTTTGTAGCGAAATTCATAAGAAGAATAAAAGAAGTCAGTTCGCTTATGCGATTCAAAGAAATGGGATTAGCGTAATTTGAACTGATTAGAGATTCTGCATCAGATTATAACTATTTCTTCATGAAAGGTGCGTTCTCAGGAGAAGTAAATTATCTAAAAATAAAAATGGACTAATTCATCGATAATTATTGCATTTTTCTTTTTGAATTTGTTCACAGTCACCTAGTGTCTTAGACAAAATCTAGTAGGCTATACTAAGTAAGTTATGATTCAAAAATATCTTGAAAAGAACTACTAAAAGCTAAGTTATTGTTTGAAATATTTTTTTGTTTTTCGTATTTGGAAGATTCCTATTTGTTTTCGACTCTTATTGGAAGCTGCAAGAGCCAAAATAATCCAGATACGACTTGTTTTATCATCCTGCCTGTAAAAATCATGATAAAGATCGAAGAAGTTGATTTTATGCTAATCTCAACAGGCTTATTTACAAAACGATTTATTGATTTTGTTGATTTGAGAAAAGAATTCCCATTTCAGAATGATCTGGAATGCACTGCTGTTTGTGACACTCATAGCAAATATTATCTACATTCCATTGAAGTACTCCTTCGATTTGGAGAGTGATCTTGGCAGTTATAACTGGTTCTTCAATATATTTCCTTAATTTTTCTTTCTAGCTGAAATTTTCCTCAATTTCTAAACAGGTAATCTAAGATTATCAACAGTAACTTTGATTAAATATTTTGCAGAGATGAAACTTGATTTTGTTGTGTTCCAATGTAGCAATCTACAGGAAGGGCTTGATCATCACAAAGAAATCCTTGATCTTTCAAAGCTATATTAAAGGAAGGTTTTTGTAAGATTTTCATTAAGATACATATTTATTTATCTAATTCCTTTCTTTTTTTATACTAGCCTAGATATTATGTTCGTGATATTTTACTTGCTGGGAGTGCACACAGATTTATTCTCCGATCTTGCAGTTGTATTTCGCACTTATGATTTGTTCTTGATCCTTGGAGAGATTTCTGAGAGAATGCAGTTTCGAGGGAAAGCAGCTGGAATGTTTGAATTGTTTAAACTGATATTCTTCTTGGCTCTGTTTGCTCATTTCATTGCCTGCTCATGGTATAAAGTCGGAGAACTCAGTGCAAGCAGTGGAGAAGAAGTTACATGGTTGAACTCCTTGTAAAAGGATACAGTACCTGATAGCTTTTATGCGTATTATATAACTTCACTCTACTGGGCAGTTGTAACGATGATCACTCTAGGATATGGAGATATTGTGCCTAAAAATTGGAGTAAATTCTTGATTTTTACAGAATTCTTTTGTGTTAATCAAAGGAATAATGATAAGCTGAACTTATTTTTTTTTATTGTCAAAATGGGATCAAAAGAGGAGAGACTGTTTGTGATTTTCATAACTTAACTAAGTTGCATAATCTTCGCATATTCCACTAATTCTATCGGTGAGATTCTCCGAGAAATGGCTAGAAAAGGCTTAATTTTCAAAAACTAAATGGGATTGATTGACACTTACATGCGAAAAAGAGGTCTTCATCAGTTAACTTAGATGAAAGTTAGGAAATATTTTGAGTATCTTAACAAGGAATCCCTTGAGGATAGTGAAAAATCTAATGATCTTATTTCAAGATTACCTTAAACCCTCAAAGAAGAAGTGTATTCAGATGCTTACGGCAGAGTTCTCAAGCAGAAGAAAATATTTTCTTTGAATTTCTCTTAGCCATTCTTAAATGAACTCTCGCTTCTGATGAGAGAAAGAAGACTCGGACCTGAGGAAGAACTGTTCAAAGTTAACGAAATGTCCGATTCTATCTACATAGTCATGAAAGGGAAAGGTACATAAGAAGAAATAGATATGTTGAGTTAAATTAATGAAAACTACATCTTTTGGCTCTCATTTTCATTAATTTTCCCATACTTTTATTTTAGTGCAGGTGTTTCTTGGAAATGGTTAGATGTTTAAGATTCTCGTGAAAGGTGATTTAATAGGTGAGATAGGATTTTTCAGTGATAGGATGACCGATTATAAAGCAGTGACGTTAAACGTAGCAAGCCTTGCTGTACTTAAAAAAGAAGATTTTCTAGCTGTTATCAGAGGATTTTCTGCTGACTTTGTAATTTATTTATTTTTTATTCTGATATTTTTTTTATTCTAGAATTCATTTTTTTTTTGTAAAATAATATGGTTAATTTTTTAATAGGAGAAGTACAGTCTCATGAAGGATAACATAAATTTATACGAGAATATCAAAGGGTTAGGCCATAAATGTATGGGTTGTGGGAGTTACACGCATTATCTCTCAGCTTGTTAGTTTGTGAACTACTCGAAGAATTAGCATAAAGTATTGAATCTGTACACAAAAAATTATCCATAAAAGAGAGTATTCTATGAACGGAAACACCTTTTTAAGTTCAAAACGCTTTAGAATCTCAAATAAGTGTATGACTGCGTGGTGAAGTAGATATTTGTGTCATCAAAATTCGCGAAAGCGTAAGATCTCTAAGAGGAATTATCAGATATGAATTCTGATTCTTCAAACATAAACGATGCAGATATAATGAGCCCAAATTTAGATAGCGTTGAAGGGGATGATATCGAAGCGTCGAAAGCTGCAATTAGCATGATTAGCAATTTATCTCCATAACTCACAAAGGATTTTTTATCAAGAACGAAGATTTAAAATAATAACTCATTTGCTGAAGAAAAACCATAAAAGGCATCAAGATTTGCGAATTTCTAAAAAAAGGTTAATTAGTCGAGTGAAGAAGAAGAGGGATAAGAATTAGAAATTGAATCAAATGAAAGCAAGTAAGAATAGAACTAGAAGGGATAAGAATAAGAAGAATAATAAAGTATGTATGGAAATCAATTGAAAAATGCACGAAATTCCGAATAAATAATTTAAGAAGAAAGCAGTGAACACGAGAATTTGATGAAACATTCGACTGAAGAAAATGGATTTAGCAAGTAAATTCACCATTAAGATGAAGTGATTGAGCCAAAAAGAGTAACTATTGCTCCTTCCAAAAAAAGCTACAAAAACAACAACATCAATGAAGATCATCTTTAATTAGAAGACCACACAAGATTAAAAAGTAGTTCAAAAGTGAACATATCTTCAGGAGACCATTTACTTGCTTTCGATTCTCAAATTGGTTCTCCTTCGAATAATTTAGGAAATTAAAATGATTTGGATGATAGTAGTCTGAGTAATGCTGGATAAACAATATAAAAATCCTTTGCTATCCTTCCTAAGTAAGGTTTTCTCAATCTTAAAAGACCCAGAGATCAGCGAGCTCTTCCCATGAAGCTAACAAAGCATATGGACTAAAATTATGACGATTTCTGGAGCAGTGAGAATTCTCTGTTAGTTAATCCAAACAACAGTTTATCATAACGTTCACCGTTTGCAAGAACGGACATTTCTTTGAATGGTTGTGGAGTTGATTTTAGCTTGAGTCAAGCGAAGAGAAAGAGATATAATCTTTGGGCAAAAGTATCAAGAGAGAATAAGTAGAAAAGCTCTGAGAATATTATTGTTAATAAAAATATTGCTTAAGGTAATACATCTCCAACTGCTTAGTTGCAGCTAGATTTATCTGAAAACCAACCATCTGCAGTTAATAAATAAGATAATATTTCTGAAAAGATTCCTTCTCAAAAAGATCTGCAATCTTTGAAAAACTCAAATAAAAAAGAGGAAATTTAACCATAAGAAGAGTCTTATTCAACGACACTCAAGACTCCTGAATACTCTCAGCGAATAAAACAGCAGGAGTTAAAAATAGGAGGATGGCTAAGTCCGATTCCTAGAGTATTTGAATAAGGTGGTTTCTCACCATTTATTGCAAATATTGTCTAAGCTTAAGGTAAAACTGATAAATATCCTCCAACAGTTGGATTTACATCACAGGTAGCAAATGGAATCAGTACCTAAAATTCTTAGTAGCATTCCCCTCGCACAGCAGCATCCTCAACTAATGGAATTCCATCTGAAGAGAAACAATAAATTCTCAGAAAATTACCTCATTCTCATTCCCTTGGCAATAGAAATCATAATATTGCTCTTTTTCGGTAGCTAAAAAGTAAAGAATATCGAAATTTCAACTCCATCCATGAAGAACAAGAAACTAGCCGAAACAGTGCCAGTAATAAAGATTCAAATCAGTCTAATAATTAATTAGTTCTTGGAAAAAAACAAAGTAGCAACAAAGAAAGCAATAACAATGGAACTCCTGTTTTGATTCCACACAAAATTAGAAAATACACATCATCTCAGACATCAATCAAGCTGCCTTCTGCGAATCAATTAGTTAAATCGTCCAGTAATGAACTGCAACATTATGAGAACGAAAAGCAAAATCAGATAAATGACGGGTTTCTAATCCCCTCCAAGTTAAACATTGGCAGTAAGAATGTTGAGTTAATCATGGGTGAGTAGTGCCTCTTTGCATATAACTTCGATAAATTAAAAGAATATGAAATCTACTTCCCAGAATTCAACTATTCCAAGATTATTGCTAAATCAAATAACATCCGTAAGAAGAATCTTGGATATAAGATGATGGCAACAAAGAAAAGGATCGAAGTTCGCAGACGTCTCGCGATATTCAGTAAACTTAAAATCTGAGAAACATAAATTAAACAAGTTTGACATATTTTAAATGTAATAGTTTTTTATGATAATTGTTTAGTTTTTTAACTTTCCTTTTAAAGATAATTGTGGTTGTATAATGGCAAATTCAGCTTACAATTCTATTTATTTTGTCTATTATACTTGCAATAAATTTCTTTCTAATTTTTATTAAGAAAACTAGACACAAACTTCCTTATTTTAAATTAACTCTTGTTTTATTATATCATTTCCAAGTAAAATATATGTCAGTTACTGACCGCAGGAAATTACTGTCAAATTATTGAGATTAAAATTCTCTGAGAGTATGTTAGATCCAAGATCTTTCCACGATAGAGGAGGATTAGTTTTAATATTGATTAATAAAACGAAAACAACAAGCAAATTGACTATCCCCCCCCCAATAACTGAGAAAGAATAATCAGTAAAATATGATAAAACGATCATAGCTTCCAGGAATTGTGTTAATTTTATATTCTACGTAATAATCAATCAATATCCATAGCTAGAATAACTCGTAAGAGGATATCGCTTGATATTTCATTCACCACAGGAAGGAGAAATTTCAAAAACAAGAACAAAAAGATATTTATAGAGCAAGTGAGGGAAGAAAAACAAAAGGGAAGAAGAAAACAATTACAGAAGCACCAGCCGAAGAAAACAAACTAACAAACAAATAATCAATCACGCGCACTGAAATTCTGAGGGACACACATTGATTTATCACCCTCGTTTCTAATTGACTTAGAAAAAATGAAGAAGGCAGATCACATCAAGCTTTCTTCAGCTTCTGTCTATCCTGCTGCATTGGTACCAACTCAAATCGAGATGACTCACAACTAGCCTGATGAAAACTACAAACAATAATAAGATAATAATTTCTAGCGACGTCGATTAGCGCATCATAGCAACAGCTTCACGATCGTTTAAAGCATCGCTGTGCACACGCCTAAAAACGGATCCAGTGGAATTGATCACAATGGATAAGCTAGTCAATTCATTCATAACTCAATGTTCTTACCTACGACAGGGACAACTTTCAATAAGTTCAAGGGATTTTTCATTCCGATTTACATAAAAAAGTTTGTAATGCTATTGAAGCAGAGTAGCTCGATTCTGAGGTTCAAGTAACTTGGTTCTTAATAATTTGACATCATCGCTGATGCTGCTTCAGATTATTGCTATTATTACTTCGGAAACCTATTAAACGTGCGAGTAAAGAAAAGAAAATGAAAAAATATTCTACTTTTTTGCAGGGGGTTATTTTAGACATCTTTTCAGTCAAAAAAAATAATAATTTTACTAACCTTATTCTGATATTCTTTTCTTTTCCAAAATAGCCTTCTTTCACCCAGCGTTCACTGAATACTATGAACAGTAAGCAGCACAAAATATATTTATCCATGTTTTATATTTTCAATTTTGTTTATCTCCAGGATCTGTCTCGAGAGTGTTCCACAAAGGCAATTCTTTTGTCAAAAGCAAACTACTCAGCCTATTGAAGTTTGAAGCCATCATTTTTCCTGTAAGAATACAGCTTAATTATCACTTCTATCTAGTTATTACACCTATTAATTCACTTTAATTCCCTCTTCTTTTCCTTCTTTTTTTGAAGAATTCTGCAGTCAAAATTCTGATCGATTTTATCACCCTTCTGTTTCTTCTTCTGAATATTATCTATATCCCACTTGAACTCTCTTTTTCATTTATCCGTGAAGATCTCAACACCACTCTGAATATTGCAACAGGACCATTGTCCATATTTATTTTCCTTTCGGAGATCATCTGCAGATTCAACACAGGTAACTAGACTTAGTTTTGCTCAATATTTCACTTTATCTTCAAATAATTCCATCATGGACTTCTGCTGAGTACCCTTAAAATATTCTTTTTTGTGGCTCATAGCGATCTATGTAAATGGCTTGATCATCGATGAGAGAAAAGAGATCACAAAGTATTACTTTAAACACCTCTTATTGTAAGATTTATTTTGACAAATATTTATGTATTTTAGGTAGCTAATTTCTGTTTGTAAATCTTAAAAAAAGATGGGACTTGCTTGTTATCATCCCTTTAGTCTTAGGGATTTACTTCTAGGTATGGATCCTGAAACTCATGATAGTCTTAAGATTTTTTGATATTCGTGCTCTTGTGTTGGACGTGGAAGATAGATTTCAACTCAAAGATCGATATCGTGGATAGACTCAGCTGATTAAATTATTGTTCTTTATATTATGTCTTGCTCACTTGATAGCCTGCACATGGAATAAACTAGGAATTTTTGAATTCGATAATGGTTCAGAAGTGACTTGGATTGGGAGAGCGACAGATATCAAGAATCTTGAATTTCTTAGTTAATATATTAGGTCATTTTACTGGACTGTTGTAACTATGACAACAATAGGCTATGGTGATATTACTCCTGTTACGGCAAGTAAACATTTTTACATTTTAAAATACTTTTTAGAATTATTTTCATAATAAGAAATATCTCACCAAATTTGTAGTTGAATAGGTATTTGCGATCTCAATCGTCTTGCTAAGTACAATTGTATTTGGTTTTTCAATAAGTTCGATTGGTGAAGTGCTTCGCGAGATATCACGTAAGGAAAGTGAATTCAGAGTAAAAATGAGCACTGTAGAATCTTACATGGATAGGCGTAGACTTAGCTAGTACCTGCAAGTGAAAGTTAGGAAATATTTTGATTATTTGCATCAAGAAGAGTAAGAAGACACGCATGAAGGTGCTTAATTGTTGCATAAATTAGCATAATCACTTAAAGAAGAGGTTTTTGTGGATATGTATGGAAAACTACTGAAATCGAAGAAGATATTTGATTTGCATTTCAGTACGCCGTTTTTGAATTAGCTTGCGCTGAAAATGAAGGAACAACGATTTGGACCTGAAGAGATCATCTTCAATTAGAAATAACAAGCAAATCGTATTTATTTTATCCTAAAAGGAGAAGTTCAAATGCTTCTCAACCTCAAATAGGATTCTCAGTAACATCGAGTTCTCTGCACTCTCAAGGTAAAATAGTCTCGTTTTTATCTTAATAATAGTCAATATGAAACAACTTTTCCAAAAGGAAGGATAAATCTTTGGTGAGGTTGAATTCTTTAGCGGTCTCTGCCGTGAACACACAGCTAAAACGGTGAATGTCACAAGTGTTGTGTACGTAGAATTCAGTGAATTCATCGAAACTGTCAAGGCCTTCCCTGAGGATTACGAATATGTCGTTTAAACGAGAGATAATATAAATTTATACAATAAATCCAAAGGTTTAGATCATTAATGTCTAAGTTGCGGAAACTTTGAGCATCGGATAAACTCTTGTCCACTTGTGAATTACATCCCTAACGCCACGAAGATTATGCATAACTACAATCTTCAGTATGATCAGCCTCGAAATAAGGATAAGGAGAGGAAGGATTTTAAGTGTCCGAAATCACTGAGTTAAATTAAATATCTTAAACAAGCAGCGATGAGCCTTCATTTCACTCTCTACGATGAGAGAATACTTAATGAAGGAGAAATGTCTTGTAAATTTGTTAATGTTTTTGCTAGTTTTCGTATTAATAGTTTTTGATTTTGTGTAATAGAACTTGAAATCAATGGGGGATCGAATGAAGACGAAGAGGAAAGTGAAGGGGAAGATGAAGAAGAATAGCTACAGTAATCTTTTATTTATAAATAGTAGAGTCCCCGAGGTCTAATTGAGCGTTCCAAACAAGCTGGAATTGATCTACCTCGTGGATTTTTACTGAACAACAGCTTTATTGCAGCAGAAACACCTAAATATCCTTCTAAATTCTCCAGCATGGG
>Ga0302271_10003773_pt1 | contig 12528 bp, 5 predicted proteins | sample III_Bog_N1_1_FD_198767 | JGI IMG/M metagenome (GOLD analysis project Ga0302271, IMG submission 198767) | Peat permafrost microbial communities from Stordalen Mire near Abisko, Sweden - III_Bog_N1_1 | ecosystem: Environmental > Terrestrial > Soil > Wetlands > Peat | place: Sweden: Abisko... | reverse complement strand
TGTATTTTTATGTGAAAATCTTTAAGCTTTTAGATATCAAATACAAAAATAATTAAGTCAGAATAGACAAAAAACAATTATCAAAATCATTATGTTAAAAAAAACAAATCAAAATTATCATAATTTATTCTTTCCTCTTTTAGATATCCCAAAAAAAATAATCTCAATAAGTTTATTCTGCAAAAGGTTGTATAGTGTAGTGGTTATCACAGAGGATTCTGATTCCTTTGACCCGAGTTCGAATCTCGGTACGACCTTTTTTATTCTAACACAACGATGATCCTCTCTCTCTCTGTGATTATCGAAAAATAATATTTCGATTATTCCTTTTTTCTATTTAAGATTAATAATTTCTTTAGTTTCCCTGGGTAAAATTTAGTTTTTTTACTGCTATGACGAAGCAATTTAAAAATAGAACTAAAACAAATTGCATCGCTAGCAAGTAATCTGAATTTTTATTCAAGCAACTTTACCAAAGATGCAGGAGAATTATTCAATAACTTCATCGAGCAATCAGATTAAATCTCCGATTCTCTGACTGATAATTTAAAATTCGTTTTGGTTTGCTTGCTTATTTGCACCAATCAGCTGTATTAATAATTAATAATTTGTAATATTTTAAAAAATTTTGGCAACAAAAAAAAAGGGAAAATTCATAGGAATAATAATAATACATTTTAATCACAGATTCCCCTTGGCTTCTGAAGAAAAAAAAAACAAACATAAATTGAATTCTTTTAAAATATGGCTTCATTCGAGGAATCACTCTTGAGGAATGTTAAATCTCTTGGTAGCATTCTCCCGTAGGATCACTTGACATTCTTGCTGAGCATTCTGTTGATTATTTCATTTGGATAGATTTTACTTCAAATCAAGATGCCGTTCTTGAGATATTCCTTCGGACTTATCATTGGAATTGCTGTATAAACCTTAGTATGCGGCTGGGAAGTATTTTATCTGATAACTTAATCGCTAGTAGTGTATTGGACCATAAGAATATTCTAGAGAAAAGCAGCGGTGATTGTATTCATCGAAAGTTTCTTGTACATCAGCTACTTTCACTTGCAGAAATCAGGAAGAGTAAGCAACAAAAATGATGCTAAATACTTCATTCATAAAACTTTAAAATACTCTTGAATTTAATACTTATTTTCTTTTATTTCCTTTTAAGCAACTCGTGACTTTTGATGCTCTTTCTATGGCTACAGTCCTCCGTTGGGCAAGCTTTGCTTTTGATTATGCAGATGGCGATGAATTCAAACAAGTAACTATCAAATCCTCTCAGCGTAAATCTCCAAATATCATAAGGCATCTACCAAATCTACTAGAGTACCTCTCCTTCATACATTTCTTTGGATCTTGCTTGATTGGGCCATTCTTCGAGTTTCATCAATACAAACGATTCATCGAACGAAAATCAGAATTCCAGATGATTCCTTCCACTCTTTTCTAAACTCTGAAATGGACTGCAAAGGGAGCACTCTTTGCGCTCTCTCCTTTGTTTTTGTCCAAGCATTTCCCGATTGAATATGTTTTGTCTGAAGAGTTTAAGACTCTTTCTTTTGGTTATCAGTGGTATTTTATCCTTATGACATTCACAGCTGTGAAATTCGTGTATTACACAGGATGGTGCTTCTCCTAAGCGGGATTTGTGTCCACAGGTAATCTAACATCGCCAAGGATATTTATGTTGAATTACCTTCAGTCTATTCCCCACCAAATGCTTGCAGTTATCCCTTACACTTAAATTGTCACTGGGATATTCTAGATATTTTCTATTTACATATTTTAATCAATTCTTAATTCATAGAGCATAGTTACTACTTTCATTCTAATTTTGTGAATTCTTTACTTTTTTTAGGAGCTAGCTTCGGTGGCTACGATAATGAAGGAATTGAATAGTGGGATAAGATTGTGACAACTGATCCTTTTATTTTAGAGCAAAGCCAAGATGTCAGGCATATCAGCTAATAATGGAATAAATCGGTGTAATACTGGTTGTATCATTATGTCTACAGAAGAATTGCTACTCAAGGTCAAGGTAACGTGGATAGCAGTAAAATAATGAATCAGAGAGAAGCTGAAGAGATTGGCAAGGAGAAAGAGGATATTTACTAAGAAAATCTAATAAATAATAAGTTGGTTATCAGGACATCTTTGAATTCTAATAAACCCTATTAAATTCCTAGATAAGCTGCAGCTGGGATAACATTTCTGATATCAGCAATATGGCATGGTTTTCACATAAGCTATTATATTGGTTTTTTGATTTGGTTTATTGTTTCCATCTGTGGAAATCATGCTCACAAACTTAAAGTCTAGGAGAAGAATAAAGAAGATATTTCTTTGGAGGAGAACAAAATTAAAACTAAGAATAGCTTCACACTAATAGCTGCTTTACGCTCTGCTGGGAGATATCTATTTCTGTAGTCGATTGCTGCTTATATTGCTGTGATTGTTGGGCTGAAGTCTCTGGATAGGATAAATAAATTTGTGAGCATCCACAATTATGGTTTCTTTGTGATACTCATAGCAACTCTAGGGTATTTCTAAGTTTCTAAGAGAAGACAGCACTTCAATGAGAAAATTAAAGAAAAACATGCATGAAGAAGATGAATAAAAATATTGACAAGTTAGAGGAGAAGAATTAAAATATGTAATTTCATAGAAATGAACTTGGTTGTTGTATGTGTTTATTTGTTTGTGGTTCAACTGAATGGGAAAAGGGAATATGAGAAAAAAAACCAGAGTTGGTTTTAGATGGAATATGCTAATGAATCGATCATAACCATGCAATAGACAACAATTTCTTGATTATTCCCATTCCGCTAGGATACTTACTTACTTAATTAAGAAAAGAGATAAAGCGAAATGGGAGGATTGAAAGATGAAATTATTATTTCACTTTTTGAATAATTTGACAGCTGTTTCAATGATCCATCACTTAATTTTTTCTGATTTACAATCTTTGAATTTTCCCTTCCAGAGGGTTCATAAAAACAATCCCAGAATCGATGATTGAATCATATAATTAAGTGCTTCTTATATCGTATTCTGAGGTTGAATAATTATATAAAGGACACTTTGGCCGAGTGGTTAAGGCGGCGGCCTGCTAAGCCGTTTCCCTTTGGGAGCGAGAGTTCAAGTCTCTCAGGTGTCGAATTTTTTTTTTGGTTTGTTTAAAAAATATTTTCATTTTAAAAGAATAAAATGATTTGAGAAATTAGATAAAATTAGCCAATAATTATTAGAAAATTACGAGATATGTAAGACTATTAATTACAGCAAACATTGATTAGAAAACACAGAGGGAATTATACAACAAAAACAAAAACTAAATTAATTTGATATTATTCATCTCGAGAATTATCTGCTATCTCCTTATTTATTCTTGCTCAGCAATCTTCTATCTTTTTCCTTCAGGAGCAACAAAATATCATTAACAAAAATACCTCAATAATGAATAGATGGATTTGTATTGGAAATAGAGAGAGATTTCTAAATTTCAAAAAAATTAATTAATCTGTTACTTGAAATCCACTTTTGCTGCCTGTCTTGGAATCATGGATCTACTTGACTTTGTTCTTTCGCTGAGTTCTGCTGCTGATCTTCACATTTAAATTAACTCTTGGAGGCACTTTGAATCCGAAAGATCTACCAACCTTCTGGAGATCTAGATTTGCAACCTCAAAAATATCCTTCAAGCTGTGAGCTGCATATGCCTAGTGGAAACAAGGAAAAAAACACTCACACTTTAAATAAAAGATATTTCACTAATCTTCCTTACATGTAAATACGATCGGAAGGCTTCAAATGCAGTTCGATTTAGGAAATAGTTTCTCTCGATGAGCTTATCGAACTATTCTTAAATGTTTGCTAGCTTATTTTCAGGGAACTCATACTCATTCAGAGTGACTTTCGCTGTTTTGAGATATTTCAGATAATCTTTCTCTTCAGGGAGGAGCAGCAAAAGTGCTTTACCTGCAGAGTTAGCTCCTCTACAAGTTCTACCGACTCTATGGATGTACTCCTTAGTATCATCAGGAGGGTCGAATTGCACAATCCAATCTACATTTGGGATATCTAACCCTCTAGCTGCAACATCTGTGCATAACAGTATGCCTTCTGTTGCATTCTGGAACTCATAAAATGTGTTCAAACGTTTCTGCTGTTTTTATCTATTTGGGACGGTTAAAAATAGCAAATCAAACATGGGTATTTGCTGTTTATTTAAGCTCATCATTTCTTTGATATTTTCATTTAAAAATATTCTTACTTTCCATGTATATCAAGCACAGGAATATCGATGTAATTGAGTAAATCTGAGTGGAATTTCACGGAGTTGCAAGAACTAAAAAACACCATAACTTTCTTCTTCTTTTGTTTCTGTAAAAATGTAAAAAGAAGTCTGAATTTCTTGTCCGCTTCTACTATCACAAATCCTTATTCAAGCCCTTCCACCGTCGAATGTTCGGCAATATCATCAACACCAATGTAAATCGGTTGTTTCAGCGACAATCTAGCTAAATCTTCAATTTTCTTCGATTACGTAGCTGAAAACAATACTGTTTATCTGTCACTTGGGATCAATTTCAAGATCTCAGTCATTTCTTCTTAGAAACCGATTCTCAATAATGCATCGGCTTCGTCAATAAACAATCCTAGCAGATTATGGTACACAAATCCCGCTGTATTTTGCAAGTGATCTAAGAGTCTTCCAGGTGTTGCTATGATTAAATTCACACCTGCTTTTAGCTTTATCGCTTCAGCTTTTCTATTAGCACCTCCAATGAGAATACCTAGAGTTTTAGAATGAAAAAACAACAATTCCTTGGCTACATCGTAGATCTGCGTGGCTAGCTCTCTTGTAGGTGTGATAATTATTATCCCTGTTCCGTTAGATTACACGAAGTTCGCTTTATACAGCATTTCGATTGCAGGAATAAGAAATGCAAGGGTCTTACCGCTGCCTGTTTTTGCAGCACCCAAGACATCTCTACCTTTTAGCAGATGACCTATTGTTTTGCTTTGAATTTATGTCATGTTTGTGAATTTCAGTTGTTTCAATGCATCTTTAGTTGGTTTGCAGATATCTAGATCCTCGAATACATCGTTTGAGAAGAACCCAGCTCGAGACGTTGGCAGTACACGGCTACCAGAAGTAGCTGCTTCTTCAGTGGAGAGATATTAGTGCATATTTGCAGCGGATATTTTAACATTGTCCTTTTCGTCTTCAGAAACATCTTCAGCTATTATCGCGTGATCTGCTTCTTAGCCTTCGAGATCTTCTTGCTCGTTTTCTATCTCTGCAGCATGTTCATCGTCTTCAGAAACTGACTCTTTTGCTTTGGAAGGACCTTTGGATTTCTTATCCTTTTTGATTTTTTTACTCTTCTTCTCGATTCCAACTTTTTAAACCTCCTCCTAATCTTCTTCTTCCTCAGTCTGTTCTTGCTCGATTTCTTCTTCAGGTTAAATGTGTTTATCTTTTTTAAGCTACTTCTTCAGCTTTTTGTACTCCTTTCCTCCCATCTTTGTCTCTTGTAAAGAACTCTTTCTTTTAGTTTAAACTTTTTCTCAAAATAAATTCAACTCTCCCAATGAAAATGCTCTTTGTTTCTTGATTAATATTTGCTTATTATCAACCAACAATCTAAGCATTTCTCTAAGTAGTCCTTTTACTCTAGCAGTAAAAGTAGGACTTAATTTTTGTATTATTATGATCTCATTGATTTTTTTTCTTTATTTCGACAAAAGGAATATTTTTACATTAAGCTAACCATGCAAATAAATTACTTTATTCAAGAAATACTTGAAAAACAATCGAACTCTTCTCTTAATTCTACATAGATAAAATTGTTGTTTTCTTGAAGAAATCTAAACTGCAGTTTACAGACATTCAGCCTGAACCCTCTCAGTTTCATAATATAATAGGAAGCATTGATTTCCATTCTCCAACAAATCAAGCTAATTAATCTCATAATAGCTAGACTTTTATTATTTATTCTAAAATCTAGAATCAATCTGTGATAGATACAATATGAATATCTACAAAAGACTCAAGTGTATTACTACTTCTCAAAGATGGTCAAGGATAACTCTATTTCTCTCTTTTTGGATTGATAAATAAAACTAAGCAATGAATTCTCTCTCTCTCTTTCTTTCTGTTTTTTTTTTTCCATTCATTTTAATTTTTCAAATCCTAGAAACCCCTGTCTGATTTGGTTTTTGAGATCTTCTTTTTGTAATTGACTTTTCAAAGTGCAATACTTTTGATTGCATCCTTCATGTCTAATTGTCTGAGCTAATAAACGATCCCCCAAGAGAAATAAACTAAATTAAATTATTCTTATTTAACACAGAAAAGCGAGATATAAACACACACAAAAAAGAAAATCACCAAAACCAATGAGAAAAGCTATCGAACGCTGGCAGTATGATTTTCATAACAAATAAATACATTCTTAACTACTTACATTATTGTGTCTCTGTATAACTTTTTAAAACTTCAACAACTCTTTCTTTTGAACCTCAGCGAAATCGTGTACACTCCATCCATTAGATGGTATACTTTACCTAAACCAGGTGTAAGAAGATCCAGATACCCAGCACCAGCTTCTGAGCCTATCAACTACGACGAAAATGTCATCGACTACAAGACTGCATTCAGAGATTCCCCTCATGATATCCGCTACCATCACGAGATCCATTTGTCGAATTAATCGTATCACTAGCAAGCTGATCCTGTTGGCGAAACTTCAACAGAAAGGTAATCAAAGAGAAAGAAAAATTGAAGAAAAAAGTTATTCGATCAGTTCTCATTGAGAGTGAATAAATGGGTTTCTTGATTAGATTTCTAAAACTCTGATGTTTTATTAAACCAACCTTCGTTTTTAGATTAGTGAGATACGGATACCTCAAGCCAACTGAGGTGGGCAATCAACAAGCAGTCGCAGTGGCTGCTTAGGATTTCCAAAAGAAAGAAGGAAGAGAAGTTAGCAATAACAGTAAGTCATCAATATTCATTCATTATGCTTTAAATCCTTCAAAAAGAATTCTTAATTATGACTCTTATGGATATGCTTGCTTAGTTGTGATCGATTAAATCAACCCAAATAGCAAACCAGTCACAAAGGAAAACAGAGAATCTGTAGCTCACTGTGTAAGATAGATCTTCGAATCATTCCGTGAAGTCAGCGCTGCTCAGATATGGTCTAATGATCTCAATGAAGTCTACAACCCAGAAATCTACGTCTACAAGACCTACGATTTGCTAGGTACAAACAAAAAAATACATTAACAAACCACAGAGGAGAAAGCAAACTCACTCAAAGACCCTCCACATTCGCATCCCGCACTTTTCCATGCTTATTTGTTTTTCCTTTGCTAATGCTGATCTCTAGGTGATGACCCAGTGTGGCGCCAATTGAAACTTGACTTAGAGTGGACCTTCGAAAATATCGCTGTAAGATTATTCTAAATACTGCAGCACGAATCCATGCATGCCAACTTTGTAGTAGCATTCGATCTGTTTTTGACTATTTTTGCTTACTTTTCACAGGACAGAAGAGAGTCTCTAGGCTACATGCCCACTTTCAGAGGAGATCCCAATTTCTGGTAGGCACTTGACAATTCTTTCTCACCAGAAAACATTTCCAATGTGCAGGTCTCGATCAAAGACAAATAAACAACCATCGGTAAGAGATAAACTACCCATCAACTTAATCAATGCATTTTTATCCTTCTCCATCCCTTAATTTGCTCTGCCCCTATCCATTTTTTTCCTCAAGAAAGCTACAATTTATTTCTCTTTTGATTTCATTCTTTGTTCTGCCTTTTTCCAGATACTAAAGCATTGGCTGTAAGTCACTAGACAGAGCAGTACCACAAGCAAGGCAGACTTGTTTATCCTATCCGCAACAATCTTGTTGTCGAATGAAGAGAGCAATTTATGTTATGCGATAAAGATATTAATATACTTTTGTATTCTCCTAATTGTTTAGTTTTTGGATAAATGACATAAAACCACCTAATATTCACTCCCTTTTCTCTATTATTTGAAAATTGCACAAGTCAAAATAAACTTTCAGACAACAGGTCAAACACATACTCACACAAATAGATAAACTGTTCCTTTCGGATAGAAAACTTATTTATAATCTCCTCTGTAAAATTTGTGTATCATAACTATGGAGCGAACTTCATTACTTTCGCAGTAAGGGAAGATGGATATTTCGATTTAAGGAAGATGATATTTACATAGACATTCGCGTAACAGTATGCTTTGTCGTGGTCTTAGAGTTCTTTGAAAGCATTTAAGTACACTTGCTTTCGTTGAATATACTGAGACATAACTTCACCTTGCTTCAATGGCAATTCTCTTGGGGATTATTGTTAATACTGCTAAGTTCTTGTTGCTTCTTCTGAGATGGCATCGGGGTTCTCAATTTCTATGTGATCAGTCTCTGTGGTTGTCATTCTACGAAAATTCTATTTCTTTTGTAATATATTTTCTCCCTTATTTTCAACTTGTATTGTGTCTAACTTATTATTTTGTTTGTTTTGTAATTTTGCTTTAAGTTGCTTTGTTCATTGATTCCAGCTGAAGAAGCAGAATAAACTAATTTCAAGAAGGATTTTACTGTGAACAAAATGCAAAACACTTTTCAATATTTGATGTTGACTAGCTAAACTATTGAGAAAAGTTAAGATATTGAGAAGAGATGGGGGATCATTTTTTCTTTTTTTTTAATTGTGATTTGACTTTGGGGCATACCTCCTTTTCCAATTACTAAAAACATTTAATATTAGGCTTTTTTATCTATTGTTACAAGCCAATTCAGAAAGCAATGCTAGAATACTTAAGAATTATAGACTAAAGTTAAGAAGAAAAAGATGAAATCTTCCCTATTCCTCTTTCCATTAGTTTTAATATTTTAAGATAATTAGCGACTTGTTTAAATAAAATGGTTTCTGAACTCTATTTCCCTTCTTTCTATGTTTACCCTGAGGATCTATTAATTGGGGATATTTTTTAAAATATTAATCTTAAGATAGTTTTATGAAGTTTTTGATATTTCAGTTGAAATTTTGCAAATCAGAAATGCTCTGAGACTTAGCTGTTTGATCAACTTCTTAGTAATTATTGTTAAATCTGTGGCGCTTGAGTAAATGCCGAGAACTATCTGGCTTTCTTTAAAAGGAGGGCCCAGCAAAAATGGTGTTTATAAAATTTTTCAATTTATTATTTGTTTATTTGTTTTTAATATGCTTATTTTGTTTAATGATACGATTCTATTAATTTGATTTCTTCAAAAATAAAAATGATTAAATAGACTGGAAAAAGCTAAAAAACTACTTCTAATAATACAACTCAATATCCTTTATTAATGAAAAATAAAATAATAAATGAGATCCTTTTCTATTTTTATTGTAAATTTGTTGTTTTAGATCGATACATTTGCATATTGCTAACTAATTGATAATTAAATAAAAGCTTACTGAATGTTATAACATATTTTATTTCCTCTCGCACATAACACAATTTGAATGGTTTCTAACTCATCAGGTGATATTGCACTAGTAATGTTTTAGTGAAAATTTCTTGAAAAAAAAAAACAAAGAAAAACATTAAACAAAAATTTTTATTCTGTTTGTTGCCATCTTCTCTTTACTAGCTGCATTCATTGATTCAAAACAAAACAAAAGTAGTTTTGAGTATTAAACTCTTTTTTTAAAACAACTGAAATATCTTTTAAGTTTAATGCACAAAGAGAATAATTAGATTGAATAAAAACAAATATCATATCAGAGAAGATAGAGATAAACGATAACTCTCATCAAATTCCAGAAACAAGCTGAGAAAGATAGGAATATATTGCTTTGGTTCTTCCAAAGTTGTTTTCTTTCAATTTGAAATAGTAGTAACCATGTTTAAATAACAGAAAAATATGCCGTAAATACATATTCAATCATACAATCAATATTAAGGACTTTAATAACTTGAAATAATGAATGAATAAATGCTCACTATGTTTAGTTAATAAGCTGTTGATAAGGTTCAAGTTTAAACTTGAAAGATTTATCAAGTTGGAGAGGGGATTTAAAAGAGAATAGGCCCCCATTTCGCCTATCTAATTGTTTCTAAAATCTAAGGAGAACGTTGAGAGGTTGAGGAGATTCGTTAAGGGAGACAACAGATATGAGGCTCCTTTTTCTCCAATGTGGTTGTCATTTAAATTTAGGGTTAAGCTTGAGAGATTAAGGAGATTTACTAAAGGATTTAATAGATATTACACGCCTATGTCTCCAATTTGGTTGCTTTTTAAAGCTAGGTTTAAGCTTGAGAGATTAAGGAGATTCGCTAAGGGAGATAACAGAGATTATGCTCCTATCTCGCCAATTAGGTTACTATTTAAACTTAAGGTTAAGCTTGAGAGATTAACAAGATACCTTAAGGGAAATAACAAAGATTAAGCTCCTATCTCTCCAATTTGATTGTAAAAAAGATCAAGTGTTAGGCTTTAGAGATTAAGGAGATTCGTTAAAGAAGATAATAGAGATTATGCACCTAGGCCTCCAATGAGGTTATTTTTTAGATCTAAGGTTAGGCTTGAGAGATTTAAGAGATTAGATAATGGAGATAATAGAGATTATGCTCCTACCTCTCCTATTTTATTGTAAAAAAGATCTAAGGTTAGGCTTGAGAGATTAAGGAGATTCGCTAAGGGAAATAGCAGGAATTATGCACCTATGTCTCCAATTTAGTTGTTTTTTAGATCTAGGGTTAGGTTCGAGAGATTAGCGATATTCTCTAAGGGAGATAACAGAGATTTAGCACCTATCTTTCCAATTTTATCGTAACTCAGATCTAGAGTTATGCTTGAGAGATTAAGGATATCCCTTAAGGAAGATAACAGAGATTTCTCTCCCATCTCCCCAATTTTATTGTAATGTAAATCTAGTGTTATACTTGAGAGATTAAGGAGATTCGCTAAGGGAGATAGCAGAGATTACGCTCCTAAATCTCCGATTTGGTTGTTAATTAGATTTAGGGTTAAACTTGAGAGATTATTTAAATTCCTTAAGGGAGAAAATAAAGATTAAGCTCCTATCTCTCCAATTTGATTGTAATTAAGATTAAGAGTCAAGCTAGTGAGATAAAGGATATTGGCTAAGGGAGCCAACAGAGATTGGGCACCTATGTCTCCAATTTGGTTATCATTTAGATTTAGAGTTAGGTTTGAGAGATTAAGGAGATTAACTAAGGGAGATAACAGTTATTACGAACCTATGTCTCCAATTTGGTTATTTTTTAGATTTAGGGAGAGATTGAGGAGTTTCCTTAAGGGAGATAACAAAGATTAAGCTCCTATCTCTCCAATTTGATTGCTATTTAGATCTAGGGTTAAGCTTGTTAGATTAAGGAGATTAGTCAAGGGTGACAACAGAAATTAAGCTCCTATGTCTCCAATTTGGTTCAAAAAAAGATCTAGGGTTATGCTTGAGAGAAATTGAAGATTCTTTAATGGAGAAATCAGAAATTATGCACCTATGTTTCCAATTTGGTTGTTTTTTAGGCTTAAGGTTAAGCTTGAGAGATTAAAGAGATTTTCTAAGGGTAACAACATAGATTAAGCTCCTATCTCTCCAATTTAGTTGCCATTCAGATTTAGTGCTAGATTTGAGAGATTTATGAGATTCGTTAATGGAGATAACAGTGATTACGCACCTATGTCTCCAATTTAGCTGTTATTAAAATCTAAGGAAAGACTTGAGAGATTAAGGAGATTCGCTAGGGGAGATAGCAGACATTAAGCTTCAATACCTCCAATTTAATTTCCACAGAGGTTGAGTGATACACTAGATAGATTGGCTAGCCTAGCTAGGGGAGACAGCAGATATATAACTCTCAGAGATACAATTGGACTTCTTGTCAAATTAAGTGTGATCCTTGTCAGATTGAGTAGGTTACTGATTAAATCTAAGAGAGACTTTGCCTCAATATCTCCAATATATATCTAATTTAAATTGAGAAAAACACTGTAAAGGCTGAGAAATCTCATGGGGGCTTTAATAAAACTATCTATTGCTTTGCGATCCTCTAAATTTAACATTATTTGCTAATAATAATTATTCTCATCTAAATCCTTAGAAATTCCCTTGTTTTCCTTCCAAGATGCAGTGAACTTCTCTGTTTGTTACCTAAGAGATTTTCTTTATTATGATTAAAACATAAGCAGCTGTTTAGCCATTCTTTTAAAACCCACTTCTTTGTTGAGCTATTGGTTCATATCCAAGCAGGTCTCAGTAAATCCTCGAGGAACTGACAGTAACTTTCGAGCAAGTTGTTCCTCCGAACACACAAGCTAGCTGTCAAGGAGAAAGATGCATAGGCCGACTGAGAAGCTATCTGTCAAGTATGTAGAAAGATCTGGGTTTTCCCATCTCTCTGGTGCAAAATATAAGGGAGATTCTCTGTTATGCCTCTGCAAAATACAATTCACAGGTGATTTATATTCCCGATTT
>Ga0302271_10003772_pt1 | contig 12534 bp, 9 predicted proteins | sample III_Bog_N1_1_FD_198767 | JGI IMG/M metagenome (GOLD analysis project Ga0302271, IMG submission 198767) | Peat permafrost microbial communities from Stordalen Mire near Abisko, Sweden - III_Bog_N1_1 | ecosystem: Environmental > Terrestrial > Soil > Wetlands > Peat | place: Sweden: Abisko... | reverse complement strand
TATGAATCAGCAAGGTATAGCCTAAAAACAGCATCAAAATAAATACTACAAAATGCTCGGATTTTCGGGATTCAAATTATACATTTGTTGGTTCATTTTAAAATGAAAATTCATTTCGGGAAATAATTTCTAATAAATTACTAAGGAGGATTTATGACTAAAAAAAATGTCATCATAATTGGTGCAGCAGGTCGCGATTTTCATAATTTCAATACTTGCTACAGAGACAATGAATATTATAATGTTGTTGCATTTACAGCAGCCCAGATACCGGATATAGATGGCAGAAAATATCCAAAAGAGCTGGCTGGCAAACTTTATCCTGATGGGATTCCCATTTTTACTGAAAATAATCTGCCTGAGCTTATAAAAAAATATAATGTTCAGGATTGCGTATTCTCCTATAGCGATGTAACTTATCAGAAAGTAATGTCAGTAAGTGCAATAGTAAATGCTGCAGGAGCAAATTTTGTATTGCTGGGACCTGCAGATACCATGGTAAAAAGTACCAAGCCCCTGATAGCTGTTGGTGCTATCCGGACGGGTTGCGGGAAAAGTCAGACATCCAGAAAGGTTATCGAGCTTCTTATGGAAAAAGGGCTAAAGGTGGTTGCAATTCGTCATCCCATGCCGTATGGTGATCTTAATGCCCAAAAAGTACAGCGTTTTGCTAATGTTAATGACCTTGAAAAACATAAATGTACTGTTGAGGAGATGGAAGAGTACGAACCGCATGTGGTCAGAGGAAATGTCATATATGCCGGAGTAGATTATGAAGCAATTCTCCGTGCAGCCGAGAAAGATCCGGATGGTTGCGATGTTATTCTGTGGGACGGAGGAAATAATGACTTTCCATTCTACAAACCCGATCTGATGATAACCGTTGCAGACCCGCATCGTGCAGGTCATGAATTAAGATATTACCCGGGAGAAGTTACTCTTCGTATAGCCGACGTTGTTGTTATAAATAAAATGGATAGTGCAGCTCCTGAAGCAATACAGATAGTCAGAGAAAGCATTGATAAAGTTAATCCAAAGGCAATTGTTATAGATGGTGCTTCTCCGATCAAAGTCGACGATTCATCATTAATAAGAGGCAAAAGGGTACTTGTTGTTGAAGATGGACCAACCCTTACTCACGGCGAGATGAAAATTGGTGCCGGAATAGTTGCAGCACGCAAGTTTGGTGCAGCAGAGCTGATTGATCCACGTCCATTTACAGTTGGCAGACTGAGTGAGACATTCAGATTATATCCGAATATCGGAACTCTTCTTCCTGCAATGGGATATGGTGATCAGCAATTAAAAGACCTTGAAACGACAATTAATAATACAGATTGTGACAGCGTAATTATTGCTACTCCTATAGATCTTAACAGGATAATTAAAATCAAAAAACCGAATACACGTGTTTATTATGATCTCCAGGAGATTGGGGAACCAAATCTGACACAGGTTATTGATGAATTTGTTAAAAAACATAATCTCCAATAATTTACTTTCCAACCCCCAAATTGGGAACACCAAAAAAAAGGAGGCAAGAAGCCTCCTTTTTCTTTTCCCGCAGATTGTCGCAGATGAAAGGATTAATATCTGCGCAGATCAGCGAGATCAGCGGGAAATATTTGCTTTTATAATCTTTCTTTAAGTTTTTTTCCGGCTTCTTCGAAACCCGGTTTATTTAGCAGGGCAAACATGTTCTTTTTGTATGCTTCAACACCCGGCTGGTCAAATGGATTGACATCGAGAATGTATCCACTTATTGCACAGGCCATTTCAAAGAAATATATCAGTTGTCCGATGTAGAACTCATCAAGATCAGGAATATTGATTGTGATAATCGGTACATTACCGTCGTTATGAGCCAGAGTGGTTCCGAGTTCAGCATTGTGATTTACTTCAGAAAGTCTTTTTCCTGCAAGATAATTTAATTGATCGGAGTCGTCTTTTTCCAGAGGAATAGTAAGCTTTCTGACAGGATTTTTCACTGATATAAAAGTTTCAAAGAGAATTCTTTGTCCATCCTGTATATACTGACCCATCGAATGGAGATCAGTGGTAAGATCAACAGATGCCGGGAAAATACCTTTGCCATCTTTACCTTCACTCTCACCATAAAGCTGTTTCCACCACTCAGAAAAGAAATGCAGTTTAGGTGTAAAGCCAACCATTATTTCTATTGGTTTTCCATTCTGAAGGAGCAGATTTCTTGCCGAGGCATACAGAAGCGATGGATTTGTTTGAGCGTGTTTATTCTTTCGTGTAATTTCTTCCATCGATTTAGCTCCCTTCACAAGCTCACGGATATTTATTCCGCTTATGGCAATAGGAAGAAGGCCAACCGGACTGAGAACAGAATACCTGCCACCGATATTATCGGGAATTATAAATGTTTCATACCCGTTAGTTTCTGCCAGCGATCTGAGAGCTCCTTTTTTTTCATCGGTGATAGCAATTATTCTATCGGCTGCATTTTGTTTTCCTATTTTCTTTTCAAGATGATCCTTAAGTATTCTGAATGTTATTGCAGGTTCTGTTGTTGTTCCGGATTTGGAAATTACAACAAGCGAATAATTTCTTCCATCAAGGAGTTCAATAAGTTCTGCCAGGTAATCTTCAGATATATTCTGCCCTGCAAAAATCACATCATGATGTTTATTCTTCAGAAGAGGTGCAAAGGAATGTGAAAGAGCTTCGATTACAGCCCTGGCTCCCAGGTATGATCCCCCGATGCCAATTACTATGGTTGTATCAGAAAGGGATCTTAAATTTTTTGCGGTTTTTTCTATTTTTTCAAGTTGTGCCAGGATATCCTCCGGCAGAGAAAGCCATCCCAGATAATCATTGCCCGGACCAGTTCCGTTATTCAGAGTATCGAGGTGCCTTACAGCTTGTTGCGCCTGGGCTACTATCTCTTCAAATGAGATAAATTTGCCGGTATTCTTCAGATTGATGCTTAAATTTTCCTTCATTTCATTTATAATTTCAATTAATACATATTTTCTTCACCCCCTTCCCTCCCGATAGCTACCGGGACTTCCCCCATGGAGGGAGGGAACCAAATCCTCCCGCCTCACGGGAAAGGAAAGGGGGTATCCATTAAATGAATTTGTTTCCAAAGTTAAGAAAAAAGCCGTCGGAGGGATTCCGGCGGCTTTTAATAATGTTGGGAAATATATAGATTAGAATTTATCTTCTGTGAATTCCACCTGCACTTGACGAATGGGCATCCACATATTTTGGATCCCCCTTATAGTTAATATCTCCGGCACTTGAAGCCCTTGCTGAAATTCTTTCCGAAACATTTATATCTGCATCACCTGCACTGGAAACTGAAACATCAGCTTCTCTTGCCTTAAGATCATAAGCTTTTAAATCACCGGCGCTGCTCAGATCGGCCTTGAGCATGTCGGTCTCGCCAGAAAGAGAAATATCTCCTGAACTGCTAATATCAATATCGATGTTTTTTGCGTGAGTCTCGAGTTTGATATCTCCTGCACTGCTTGCTGTTAATTCAAGCCTGTCTGTGCTTATAGGTGTCTCACCAAAAACATCACCCGCACTGGTTGTCTTTACAGAATTTATTTCCTTCATAGTAACATAGACTCTTTTCCTTTCTGCATCACGGATATTATATTCAGTGTAGACATTAAGGACTCCGCCTCTGACTTCAGTCAGAATATATTCATGCAGATTTTCATCTGCTTCGACAGTAACTGTTACATTATCACCCTGTTTTAGATAGACATCAATTCCTGAACTTACTTTTATTCCGGTGAAAGAATCAGTTTTCCTTTCTTTTGATACGACATGTCCATGTCCTGTTACCGACTTCCAGAATTGGCCGTTAACACAGGAAGAAACAGCCAAAATGATAATGGCAACTGTTAATGATCTAAGGCTTTTCATACTTCTTTATTATTAGTTTTTTTACTCTAATCTCGGATAAAGACAGAAATAAAATTAATTCGTTGCATCAAACCTGAGAAATGTATTATGTATTATATGCAATAGGCGATATTTAATACATCGCCTATAATACATATCTTAATGCCACTTGAATATCTTTAATCCTACCGAGAAAAACAGTGTGCCTATTGCTAAAAGTATGAGGATTGGAATCGTCACTTCGTGAAAACCGGCGCCCTCATTGAATATACTTCTGATCCCGTCTGTGAGCATAGTCAGAGGAAGATTTTTAATTACAGGAAGACTCCATTCGGGGAAGTTCTGATAACTGAAGAAAATTCCTGATAGAACCATCATCGGAAATACAACAAAATTGATCAGTCCGTTACCTACCTCAGTATTTGATGTATGTGACGAAACGAATACAGCTATTCCGGCAAATGCTATATTCCCTGCAAGGAACATTAAAATGAGGGCTGAAATATTTCCCTGAATATTCATTTTAAATGCAAAAAGTGCAAAAAGAAAGAGTACGAATGATTCAATAAAATTCATTGCGATTCTGACTGTTATCAGAGCGATCAGGAAATATGATTTTTTCATAGGTGTTGCGACGAGTCTTCTCAGGAGTTTCTTTGACCTTTTTTCAATAATTCCATAGCTTATGCCCCACATGCTCGACATCATTACTCCCATAGCTATCAACCCAGGCACAAGAAAATCAATGTAGCGGGTTCCGGTAACAGTAAGAGGCTTTATTTCAGTGTTACTCCGGAAGCTTTGTATCACTCCGTTTCCAACTATTGTGCTGAGTTTTAGATATGTAAGCTGGGCATCAGGATTCATGGGGTCAAAATGATACTCAACCGAGTCCCCTTTTCCAAGTAAAAGAACATTAATAGTGCCTCTTTTAAGGAATCTTATTGCGTCATCCCATTGCATATTATAGAATAGAAAAATAGAATTTCCCAGTTTTTCATCCTTAATTACATACTTCCAATGCCAGCTGCCCTGTCCGGCCGAAGAATTTTTTTCACAATTTTTTTGCAGGAAACCGGCAACAGAAGAAATCTCTGAACCTTCAGCCGAGTTCTCAGATATGTTTATGATTGCAACCTTACGTATTACATCGGCTTTTTTAGTAAAAGCAAGTCCAAGACCAAGTGACATCAGAATTGGGAATAGTATTCCCCAGAAGAGTACTCCAGGTTCCCTGATTATTTCACGAAACAAAGCAGATATCAGCTGCCATAATTGTCCAAGCCTGACGAATCTATTCATTAATTTTTCTTCCGGTTAGTGAAACAAACAGATCATCAAGTGTTTTCCGACGGCACTCCATGTGTTTGAGTGTTATATTTCTCGATTTCATAAAGCTCATAAATGCAGGGAGCTCCGTTTCAAAATTGGAGAGAGTAACAAACCCTTTTTCACTTGTCTCTCCAGGATGAATGATAAATGGAAGACCGGATGAATTTATTTTCTCCGGGATAAGTGCATGTTCCGCAGTAAATTCCACTACTTTTTCATCAGTTTCCTCTTCAAGGAGTTGCTGTAGAGTTCCTTCTTTAAGTATTATTCCATTGTCCATTATTACGATATAGTCACAAAGATTTTCAGCTTCCTCCATGTAATGGGTTGTCAGGATCATTGACGTTTCAGATTGAGTTTTGAGAGCTCTTAAAATATCCCATATCTCACGTCTGGCATTGGGGTCGAGACCTGTTGTAGGTTCATCAAGAAGAAGGATGGCGGGGTTATTTATAAGAGATATTCCAATAGCAAGTCTTTGTCTTTGTCCGCCTGACAGATTAACGACATATGATTTCCGTTTTTCCTCTAGTCCGACAATATCAATAATTTCATTGACACGATCTTTCCCCAGATTAAAGAAACTGGCAAATAACAGCAATGTCTCGGAAACGCGAAGTTTATCAATGAACCTGGTTTCCTGAAGAGAAAGTCCTATAATTTTGTGAAGTTCGTCTTCATTTCCCTTCCACTTTTTTCCCATTATACCTATTTCGCCCTTATCGGGTTTCTGTATTCCTTCGATCATCTCAACAAGGGTCGTTTTGCCGGCACCGTTTGGGCCAAGGAGTGCAACAAACTGACCTTTAGGTATATTCAAATCAATACCCTTAACAGCCTGAACAGTTTTAAAAGCTTTCCAGACATTTTTTACCTCAATTACGAATTCTTTTTGCATCAGAAAATATCTGGCGAAATTTAATTTTTTTTTAGATAGGAATTGTTGAAGAACATGTATTTCCTAACAATCAGGTCTTGTTCAATGTTCAGATTTTTCATAACTTTAAAAAAAAATGCACTTCAATAGAATCACAATAGTTTTATTGTGTCTGCTTTTGATTTCCGGTTGTAAACCCCGGAAAACAGACCAAACCAAAGTAACTCTTAGTACTCAGCCAAAGAGTGAGCTTGCAGGTAATTTTTGCATAAGCGGAGCTTATGCTTTGTATCCTCTGGTCACGAGGTGGAGCGATGATTTTATGAAACTGTATCCCAATGTTAAAATTGTCGTAATGAAGGGAGGTACAGGGATTGGAATTGATGATCTGCATTCTAAAAAAGCCCAGCTGGCGATGATCTCAAGGCCACTGACAGATGAAGAAGTATCGGATAGCTTATGGACCGTCGCTGTTGCTAAGGCTGGCGTAGCGCCGATTGTTAATCAAAGAAACCCTTATTTTAAGAGAATTCTGCAACGTGGGATTGATCCGAAAAAGCTTATAAGATTATTTACAGGAACTCAACCGGTGACATGGGGTGAGCTGCTCGATACTACATCAAAAGAAAAGGCTGTTGTTTATACAAGAGCTGATGAATCAGGTGCTGCTGTTATATGGGCTAATTTTCTATGGAAGGAGAGTCCCGATCTTAAAGGGATTAAAGTTGTGGGAGATGACGAAATGATACGGAGCATCCAGGGGAATCCGTTGGGCATTGGTTATTGCAATTTCTCATATGCATTTGACTCAGTAACAGGGGAAAGGTTAAAAGATATCCAGGTTTTGCCTATTGATCTCGATTTTGACAATACTATTGATAAGAAAGAGATTCCTTTTTCAAACATAAATAAGGCCCACAGGGGTCTGTGGCTTGGTTATTATCCTAAAAACCTGACCCGTGAACTTACATTTGGTTCAATTGGGAAACCGACTGATCAGGTTATTCTGGAATTTCTGAATTATACACTAACAACAGGACAGGCTGCAGTTGGGAGTACTGGATTCTGTGAACTGAATGATGTGTATATCAAAAACGCCCTGGAGAATCTGAAATAGACCTACTTCGTACCGAAAAGCCTGTCGCCGGCATCTCCGAGACCAGGGACAATATATCCCTGTTCATTCAACTTTTCATCAAGAGCGGCGAGATATATCTGAACATCAGGATGATCCTTCATTATCCGTTCAACTCCTTCAGGAGCGCCTACGACACAAACCAGTTTTATGGTTTTTGCACCATGGTTTTTTAAAACCTGAATTGCATCAGTTGAGCTTCCTCCTGTGGCAAGCATTGGATCGAGAACCATAACAACAGCGTCAGGCAGATTATCAGGAAATTTTGAATAGTAGGTCATTGGTTTAAGAGTAATATGATCTCGATACATGCCAATATGACCAATTCTTGCATGGGGGATCAGGTTGGAGATACCATCAACCATTCCCAGCCCCGCCCTTAGAACAGGTACAAGAACGACTTCCATTGCCAGCTCCTGAGTTTTACAATTGCCAAGTGGCGTTTCAACTGTAATATCCCTTACGGGCAGATCTCTTGTAATTTCATATGCCATCAATCCGGCAATCTCTTCAAGAGTTTCACGAAAATCCTTAGTATCGGTTTCCTTACTACGCAGAAGGGTAAGTTTATGTGTAAGCAGCGGGTGTTTTAGAAGATTAAGCATCAAATTAATATTTTGTATTTATTTATTTAAAAATTCCGTATCAATAAAATGAGGTTTGGTATTTTGAAGCAGTTCAACAAATAACGAAAGATTCGACAGAGTTTTGTTTATTTGTCTCTTATAAAGATCGTGTTTTAATTTAATTTCATCACGGAAGCTTTTCAAATCTTTATAGTTGTTCCATTCATAATTACCCGAACAAAACAGAGTTGCCAGCTCTTTCATCATCTCAAGGAAAAATAAATTACTTTCATATATAGTTTTGGTCAGATCACCTGATAATTCTGATAGAAGAGGCAGTGATTCGAAATACCGGAAGCAAACTGAAACATAGTTGCGCGCCCATTTTGAAATATTGGACACCCCGTCAGCACACATGGTCCAATCATAAAAACATTCACTTATAAATTCGAAATAATGATTCATTTGTATATCCAGGAAATCATAATCCCTGTAACCAGGTTTCCCTTTTACCCTTCCCTGTGCAAGTAGTTCCCTTTCCACGTTGGTTTCATAATAGGGCATCAATTTGAGAAAAGGCATTGAAGAATATCCATCGCCGCAAATTTCCCTGAGAAATTGGAGATTATCATTTAAAGATCTGAAGGTTGTATCAGGCTGAAAAAGCATAAATCCAAAATCAAAACCTATTTCAAGTTTTTTAAGAGTATTAATCCCTGCCAGACTCTTAGCGACAGTCATGTTTTTATTAATTCTTTTTAACCCTGAATCTGTACCATCCTCAATACCAATAAAAACAAGGAATAGTCCATTTCTTTTCATCATTTTGAAAAGTTCCGGATCCACCTCATCGGGACGGCAGTTTATCTTCCATATTATTTTATCACTTATTCCGCTGGAGCTGAGTTCTTCGCAAAACTTCTCTGTCCAGGCGGTTCCATGTTTATGCCTAACCGGAAAATCATCATCCTGGAACAAAAAAACAGAACAACCTTTCTCCCTGAACAGATATTCCATTTCCTTAACAACCGATTCAGGTTTTCGGATTCGTTTGGCAAGACCATGAAAAGGCAGATAGAATTCTTTCAGATTGCAAAACGAGCAATTATATTGACACCCTCTGCCGGCAAGTATGGTCGCATATTTTTTGTCAAAGGCGTAATCGCTAAGAGTTGTACGAAGCGGGTAGGGGAACCTGTCGAGATCTCTTTCAAGCGGTCTTAGTGGATTAACGGTTAACTTCGAGTTATTCACATATGCAATACTCTTAATATTACTCCATTCTTTTCCCGAATATATATTTTTTGTGAGTTCAGACATAGTATATTCACCTTCAAACCTGACTACTGAATCAAGTGATGGAATAATCTTAAAAAGTTCTTCATATTTCAGGCTTGCGTAGTGCCCGCCGGCAGTGAAATGGCAAATGATTCCGCCTTTCCTCAGGAATCGGATCAGCTTTTCAAACTGGTCGATATGATACTGATAAATCACAGAAAAGCCAACTATCAGAGGTTTAATGTTTTTCAGCTGTTTTAGTATTTCTGATCTTCCTGCGCAAAAATCTATTATTTCAGTTTCAAACCCTGCATCCCTTAGAACAGCAGCCATATAACCAATCCCGATATTATAATATTCCTTTTTGACAATGAAGATAACAGGAGGCTTTTTCATAGATTTTTGTTTTAAAAAATCAACTAGATTTGGGAATTGCTGCTTAACTAAAGTTTCTACCTTTTAAACCCTTCATTTATTTTTAATATAAAGATAAAGAGAATCAATTTCATACAGTCAACAAAATAATACAACAAACTATAAAAAGCGACTGAAGACAGACAATTTACAGAGTTCCGGATTTAAAATTTTTCGGGTACAAAGTCCCTCTTTCACTTTCTTCGTTTAACTTTGATATATAGAAAGGTGTTGGCGAATATTAGTAATAAACAAGGCTTCTGTCAATACATTACACTGGATTAAATAAGATAAATTATTACCTGAAAACATACAAATTTGAATAAACAAACTATGAATAAAATAAAATACAGCTTAATAATTGTCTTCTTATTTATTGGTCTGAATAAAGTCAATTCCCAGTCATTTGATATTCTGAACTACGGAGCAGTTGGTGATGGTAAAACTCTAAGCACCGGAGCCGTCCAGAAAGCTATTGATGCATGTTATCAGAATGGGGGTGGTAGGGTTATAGTTCCAACAGGAGTGTTTATCATCGGAACGGTTAATCTGAAAAGTAATGTTCATCTGTATCTTGAATCCGGAGCCATCCTTCGTGGAAGCCCTGACCTGAAAGACTACACACCTTACAACGAGGTGCATTACGGAATGCTTTTTGCTGAAAATGCAGAGAATATAAGTATTTCGGGTTTTGGCAATATTGATGGTAATAGCGATAATTTTTTTGACCTGAATAAAGCTAAAAAGATTGATGCTGGTGGTTCAAAATATACGCGCCAGAAAGAAAACTTCAGAAAAGTAATAGATGGTGGAATTGGTGATGGTCCGGTTGTACCTAAAGATCGACCCTACCAAATGTTTATTTTCAGCAACTGCAGAAGAATAACCATAAAGGATGTATTTGTTACCAAGGCACCTATGTGGACAATGCATTTTGCAGATTGTGATGGAGTAATTGTGGACAGAATTCGCTTGTGGACGAATATGCTTGCTCCGAATGCTGATGGCATTGATATAACGAGCTGTAATAATGTAATCATATCAAACTGTGATATTCGTTCAGGAGATGATGCCATAGCTATCGTTGGATATGATCATCATTTTGAGATTCCAGGGTTTCAACATTTGCGTCATCCTTCAGAAAATATCACAGTATCAAATTGTGATTTACAGTCATACTCAAGTGGTATCCGCATTGGTTATCTTGACCAGAATACGGTTCGGAACATTACGATATCAAATTGTAATATCACAAATTCTACCCGCGGGATCGGTATTTTTTTACGTGATGAAGGTTCTCTGGAAAACATCAATATCTCGAACGTTAATATTGAAACAAAGCTTCGTACCGGCGACTGGTGGGGGAATGGCGAACCTATTCATATTTCGGCTGTTCGCGGGAAAGAAAATGTAAAATTGGGGAAAATCAAAAACGTTAAATTTGATAATATCACCTGTAAGGGAGAAAACGGTTTCTTGCTTTTTGGAACAGAAGAAAGCGTTATCGAAAATGTAACATTCAGTAATGTGACCTTTGAATTGGTTGATTCAAAATTGAACGATGTAGCAGGAGGGAATATAGACCTGCGCGGATGCAGTGATGAAAAATACCAATTATTTCAACGCGATTTGCCTGCATTTTTAGCCCGGAATGTAACCGGATTAACAATCGAAAATTTTCGTCTGGAATGGACAGGCACACGAATGCCTTACTTTACCCATGGCATTGAGGTAAGGAACTTTAAAGATTTACGGATAACAAACTTTAAAGGAACTGCTTCACCCATAAACTCAAAAGCATTTCCGATTTGGCTTGAAGACGGAATTCAGGCTGATGTTGATACAAAAACCGGGATAATGAAAACGAATGTAAAAAGTTACCCTCCGGATAAATAACTAAAGTGAACTTACTTTTTGTCTGAGTATGATTCTCCCAGGCATTCCTTTAGTTCTAGGAGTAGCTGTTCATATGCTTCTTCGCATTTTTTATTGTATTCACTGACAGCTTTAAACATACACATTTTTAGATTCTCGTCACAAAAACCCTGGCTTAAAAGCGAATAGATGTGGGGTTCCACGGGAATTTGCGTCGGATGAATAAACATTTCTTTTGCCATAATTTTGTTTTTTTGGTTTAACAATTTTATTCTGGTTTGCCTGTTGATGATTTTTATTTTTCCAAGCGCTTTTTTAATAATTCCTTTATATCCGGGATACTTAGCAATGGTTTCCATACCGGATCGAGCTGCAGCAAATTAACAGAAAAAGAAGAGGGTGTATGTAATTGTTTCTCAAGTAAGTAATCAATCGTACTTATCGCCTGATCATATTCACCAACCATTGTATATATCCTGGCGAGGTTAACTATCATTTCGCTTTTTTCCAGGTTCAGATATTTAATGAGGTCGACTGCTTTTTTGCCCTGGTCAATTGCTTTTTCTTTATAGCCTATTCCTGCACTGGCTATACCGAGGTAACTGTTGATCAAAGGATTGTTTTTGTCACTCTTTAGCTCATCACTTAAACATATAAACATAGAATCATAATAAATTCTGGTATTATCAGGTTTTTTCAGGTAACTGTTTATATTAGCAAGAAACATGTATTTCATACAACTAGTTTCATAATCAGAAGGAACAGATATTTCTGCATTATGTAAGGCCTCAGTATATTTTCTGTCATATATGTCAAGAAGGATTTTCGTGTCCAGAAAATTCTTACCTGTTTTCTGAATTGCAGAGTCAACAAGAATCCTTGCTTCTGAGGTATTACCGTTTTTCAGCAGCAGTGTTTCTATTTTATTTTTGTACGCAGAGGACCAAACCGGCATCACATCAATTGCTTTTTGTTGGAATATCAGGGCAGAATCATATTCATGGAGATACTCATAATTCATTCCAATGTTAGTAAGACAGAGTGCATCCTGTGGGTCGAGATCTATAATTTTTTTTATTAATTTTTGTGATTTATACCAATCACCTTTTCTTCTAAATACCATTGCCATGTAGAATAATGGCTGAAAGTCCGCCGGACTCTTTTCAGAT
>Ga0302271_10003771_pt1 | contig 12536 bp, 9 predicted proteins | sample III_Bog_N1_1_FD_198767 | JGI IMG/M metagenome (GOLD analysis project Ga0302271, IMG submission 198767) | Peat permafrost microbial communities from Stordalen Mire near Abisko, Sweden - III_Bog_N1_1 | ecosystem: Environmental > Terrestrial > Soil > Wetlands > Peat | place: Sweden: Abisko... | reverse complement strand
TACCACCTCCAATAATACTGACGGATTGTTTGTGGTTCTTCATAAACATTTCAGCCTCTTTTTGAGCCAATGGCAGGACGGTGTCACTGCCTTTAATTTTCTGAGCATAAAATGATGGGGCGAGTGCGCATACCATCATGACAGATAAAATTAGTTTTTTCATTTTTAAATAGTTTTTTTATTTATTGAATTGTTACTTTGTTTTCCCTGTTCAATCAGCAGGAAATATTAGTTTTAGTATAGCTTATATAAGTTTGAATTGGCTCTTTTTATAACCCTTGTAATATACAACTATAAAGGATGTAACTATCCATTCCTTTTGTATTAGTCATGTTTATAATTGAAATGGGCCATTTAAGTTGAAATTTAACCTGATGATGTTTCATTTATATGACAAGATTAGAAACTATTTAAAGGGTATAAAAGTTTACTGAACTTTGATAAAAATAATCTGTTTTATTATAAGAACCTGAATCAGATATGAAAAACAACGGATACGATACTAACATTCAATTATATATATGAAATCCAGAATGCTGATTTCGACATTCATGATCTTAGTAGGCGTTGGATTGTATGCCCAGAAAGATCGAAATGCTATCGGTCTACGGTTGGGGTATGCTGCCCAGGAAATAACTTACCAGCATATCCTGGGTTCTGCTGACAGGCTTGAATTGACTTTTGGCGTGAATAACTTAGGTCATACGCAGCTCGGTAAATTATGCAGGGGATTTGTGCTCAACGGTCTTATCCAAAGGGTGAATGAACTGTCTTTGTTGTCCACCGGGATAAATTGGTATTGGGGATTAGGCGCTGCCGTACTCGATCATGGCAGCTTGTCACATGGAATGTATGGTGTGGGGGTACTGGGGCAAATAGGAGTGGAGTATGCCTTTCATTCCCCCTGGCAGTTATCACTGGATTATCGCCCGGGATTCTACTGGCTTCCCGGATCAGGAAATATATACCGCATGTCATGGAATTCACCATGTATTGCCCTGAGGCATAACTTCTAAATACAAGGGGTTAAAAAACAGAAATGCAGGACTCGTAATGAATCCTGCATGTATTATACTTGAAAATCGTATCATCCTGCATGTAAAAACATCGCTAATAACCCATATCAACGTGTTCAAGTGCGGTAAATGCGATGATTAAACTTTCTTTACCCGTACGGCATTCATTCCTTTCAACCCGCGTTCGAGTTCGAAAACAACTGTGTCGCCTTCTTTGATCTCGTCTAGCAATCCGTTGACGTGTACAAAGTATTTCTCTTGTGTCCCGATTTCTTTAATGAAACCAAATCCTTTTTGATCGTTATAAAAATCAATCCTACCCTTCCGGATTGCCGGTACATCATCTTCTGTTCTTTTAGAAACTCCAATCTGGATACTTTCCACATCAATCACCCTTTTTTTCGAAGGATCCGGTGGAGTACTGGTTAAGTTTCCGTTTTCATCTACGTAAGCAATCATGTTATCAAGCCCGCCACCCTGTGAGTTCTTCTTACGTTCTTCACTCTTCAGCAACTTGTCTTTTTGTTTCTTAAATCTCTTTGTTTCTTTTTCTTTCTTGTTAATACTTTCTTGCGACTTCGCCATTCTACTTAATTATTTTAGGATTGTTTGTTTATTTCTTTTGATCTATGAGCATTACCTGACGGTTAAAGACTCCTCATGATAGTCTCCGTTTACAAAAGTACAACATTTTTACAATAAAATGTCATAACCTGTTCGTGGAATGAATTATAAGTGAAAATAATCTGGTTTTTAACTATATAATAAAGAATAATTATCCGGGCTTAATCCAATATGCTTTTCATTTTAATCTGAAACAGCTTAACTTTAGTCGTATGTCTTTAAAATCATAGTTACTTTTCAATCATTCTTATCCACTATACTCACAACATGAAAGATAGTGGTGTCAAAGATTACAAAATCTTTAAAGTCCTGTTGCTTTAAGATCAATGGTAACTCAGTTCCACCTAATAGATTATTATATTACCTTCTTGTTTCGGTTTAGATAGCTGTGTATCTTCTTTTTGAATTCATAGATTGACAGGCAAATGACTCCTGAGGCAACCGGTAAAATCCAATCTACTGCTTGCAACGGGGCTGTGTGAAAATAAAGATTTAAAGACGGTATGTACACAATAAGCAATATACAGAAAATTGAACCTACAAATGCGATCAGAAGTTTCATATTCGAAAATAAGTATTTCCCCAATGCATTCCCATACGTGCGTCGGGAAAGAATATTGGCATATTGGCCGAAGATGATGGATATAAAGGTAATCGTAATGGCATTTTCATAAGGGTGTACACCATGAGGATAAATGAAATATGAAACCAGAAAAGCACCATAGGCAACAAGTCCCAGGACTATCCCTGTAAAAGCAATTCCCAACATGACCTCATTCGTTAGTATTTTAGCTTTCGGATTCCGTGGATAATCTTCCATAATACTTTTTTCAGGAGGGTCATAGGTCAGCATGATTATCGGAATCATCTCACCCACGATATCGATCAATAAAATCTGTACAGCTAATATCGGAGTAACCAACCCAAAGAAAACCCCGACAAACCCAATCAACACACAAGTAAGCTCTGCTACATTGGATGTCAGATTTGTTTTGATGGCTTTTTCCAGATTTCTGAAAATAGTCCTCCCTTCTTTTATGGCAACTACAATGGTGGAGAAATTATCATCCAGTAAAATCATATTCGCGGCTTCCTGTGCTACCTTTGAGCCGTTTTTCCCCATAGCGATCCCAATATCCGCTCGTTTCAAACTGAGGGTGTCATTTACCCCATCACCGGTCACTGCAACAATCTCTCCCAGTTTCATTAATAAATCCACAATGCGGAATTTATCATCGGGCGATACCCGGGAGAATATAATGGCTCTGTTTTTAAAAACTTCTTTTAGCTCTGGGTCCGTCAGGGAGGCTAAATCTGCTCCTTTAACGACTGCCGGGTATTCACCCCCTTCGTTCATCAATCCGATATTTTTCGAAATAGCTTTTGCAGTTACTTCGTTATCACCTGTTATCATAAACACTTTCAGGTGTGCTTTGAAAACCTGCTCTAATGCCGACTTCACTTCTTTGTGGGGTGGATCCAACATCGTGACAAATCCCGCAAAGATCAGTTCTGTTTCTGCTTCACCGACCGTATAATCCTTTTTGTTTTCCAGATCTTTATAGGCGATAGCAATTACACGCAGTGCCTGTTCCGAATAGGTGGCCGACTTCGCCAGGATTTCCTGCTTTTGGGCAGTAGTCAACTTACTGACTTTTCCTTCCGATAGGACGTTTGTCGAAACATCCAGAATCGATTCTATCGAGCCTTTTACAATGGAAATGACTTTCTGTTTATGAGTCCTGATGATAGTGGCTCTTTTACGGAATGAATCAAAAGCAAATATTTTTACCACCGGATACTCCTTTTCAATAGTTTCCAGTTTATATCCGGCTTTTAGGACAAGTGTGCTGAACGATGTTTCTGTGGGGTCTCCAATTGAATACCAGGATTTATGAAATTTATCAGGAGCGGATACTTTTCCCATCGAAGACAGGAATCCGGAAAGAAAGGATATCTTCAGTTCAGCCAGGGAATCTTTCGTCAAAACGACACCTTTCTCGTCAATAATCTTCCCAACCGGCTCATACCCTAATCCTGAAACTGAGAATGTTTTCCCATTGAAATAACATTCGGTAATAGTCATTTCATTCTTTGTGATGGTTCCTGTTTTGTCGGTAGCAATCACGGTAGCCGAACCTAATGTTTGGGCTGAAGAAATCTTTTTGACAATAGCCTTTCTTTTTGCCAATCGTCCTATTGCCAGGGCCAGGGCCATTGAGATCTGTGCAGGCAGACCTTCGGGCACCATGGCTGCTGCTACACTCACCGAAAAGACAAGTGCCAATGCAATAGAATCATGCAGGACAAGCCGGGTTGCAAAAAGAATAACAGCAATACCTAAAGTGACGTAAGTTAACTTTTTAGAAATATCCTTTATCTCTGTTTGCACCGGTGCATCAGCGGGTTTAATCTGTTCAGAGGTGGTACTGATTTTACCAATCTCCGTTTGTACTCCGGTGGCATAAACAATTCCGGTAGCCTGACCCCTTGCAACTGTCGTACCCATGTAAACACAGTTTTTTATTTCTACAAACGGCAGGGTCTTCTCGGTCGTAAACAATGAATCCTTTTCGGCAGGCAATGATTCGCCGGTAAGTATAAACTCATTGGCTGAATATCCGTTCGATTCAACCAGTCGAATATCGGCAGGGATACCGTCCCCTTCGTTTAATTTTACCAGATCGCCAGGAACAAGGTCTCCCACACGGATCTCTATAATCTTTCCAGCCCTGATCACATTGCATTTATCCACCACCAGGCTTTTAAGGGAAGCCAGGATATTCTCTGATTTCCATTCCTCATAAAAGCCAATCATAGCATTCAGCAGTACAATAACCAGAAGGATAGATCCATCACGGTATTGGCCTAAATAGAATGACACTGAAGAGGCAACGATCAAAATTAATACAAGCGGACTAATGAATTGGCGGAAAAGTATTTTAAAAATACTGATCCTATTCGTTGCTTTCAATATATTGCTGCCATACTGTTGTCTGGCCGATTTAACTTGTCTCTCATCAAGGCCATCCTTCACATTGCTGTTAAGCGCTTTAACTACTGCCTCAATTTTTTCTTTATAAAATTCCATTCTTTTTAAAACGTTATGGTGATGGTATTCCCAATAGGATCGGGTGATAGCATCCCGTTAGCAGAAAACGATACTTTGAACGATTTGTTTCTTTCATTCCTTGCACAAAAGCAGAATGAAAACCGGCATGTTAGTCACTGCCGGTTTTCCCAAATCTTCAGTTCAGTGAATGAATCAATCGCTTCTTCTTCCACCTTCTGATTTCGCTTTGTAAGGTAGACATTTTAAGTAACTGCACAAACTAAAACGACAGGATTCATTCATTTTACCAATAATCCACCGGCTAAGTTCCCCAAAGTTTCAACTATCCCCTGTTGCAGTTCCCTTCATTTTGTACAATCCACCAGCTAAGACCCCAAGTCCCGACCATTACCCTATTGGGATTCCTTGTTGACTTCTGGATTATTTAGTTGCACAAACTAAATCTGGATAGTTATAAACGAAGTGTAGACTTTGGACTGAAAAAACAAGGGAATTTTTAGTTGACTCATAATTTGTAATTACTCCTTACAGTCGTGATGTTGGTTCCAAAAAACAGCACAACCTTTTGCATATATAACAAGCTTTGCAGAAAAGGAGGTCAATAGAGCTTCTTTTTATAACTAGAGTTGTTTTTCGGTCTATTTCAAATTTGAATAACAAGTAAAATACCTTATGATAATAAGTATAGGAATTAATAAAGGAAGTCCGACTGAAAACCAATACCCCATATTATATAATCTTTGTCGGAATTTGTCTTCATTCTTTTTATTAAAGTGTTTGTCTGTAAAAGCGCCTAGGTTATAAAATATATTCGCAATTATTAGTGTAAACAAGAAGAATAATACCTGAAAAACGAAACCGAAAATTGTGATTTCAAATTCACAATCGTAAGGTGCAATTAAAATGCTTCCAAGTAAAACAGAAAGTATGTACGATACTATTCCTGAAATTATTAATCCAGTATTATAGCTATTTCGTCTGGTTTTCCACCAGCCTTTTATATTTGAAGTTGAATTATAATTAGGGGTTTCCATTTTTTATAAGTAGGGGCTGCTGAAAAAGTATAATATTGCTGATATACAACAGAATAATGTCTAATTTAGGCATTCGTGTGCATGCTTATTGAATATAAATGTTCATTTTCCATGCACTCTAGTTCCTTTCTGTAAAGACAAAATCCTGTAAGGATTTAATATGAATAACCTCCCCGATGCATCGGGGAGGATTAGAATGATATGAAAACAAGAACCCTGAACAGGGTTCAACAACATATTATCTTTATATTCAACCCTCTTCGGGGTTGTGGATTTAGGGTAATTCAGAACCCCCAACTCTATCGCTCTCTCAAATACTCTTTTCCTATTTCTTTCTCCTTCAGGAGAAAGTCCCCGAAGGGGGATAGAGGTATGAAGAGGGCAGGGGGAGAGGTCTGATTTGAAGAAGAATAAAACAAGACATTATATAATTCCAATTACTTATTTCTAAATTGTCTAAAAAACAAACGAATATCTTCGGCAAGAAGTTCGGGTTCTTCCATGGCTGTAAAATGGCCACCACTAGGCATTTCTGTCCAATGAGTTATTTTTAGGTTTTGTTCTGTCCACGCTCTCGGTGGCAACAATATATCTGCGGGAAAGAGTGCGAAACCCGTAGGGACATCTATATGCCCCATTGGAGGTAAAGAATGTGTGTTTTCATAATAAATACGTGTTGAAGAACCAGCAGTATTCGTAACCCAATAAATCATTATATTCGTAAGCAATTCATCCTCGCTGAATTTTTTACAAAGGTCTCCATCACAATCGCTCCATGCACGGAATTTTTCAATAATCCAAGCAGCCAACCCTACCGGTGAATCAGAAAGGGAGTAAGCAAGAGTCTGAGGCTTTGTCGATTGAATTGACATGTAAGCTCCCTCTTGCGCAATCCATTCCTGAGCTGTCTTTTTGTATTGTAGTTCTTCTTCTGAAAGATCAGACAGATTTTGTGCCATTAGAAGATTTCTAATTATACCGATGTCAGTAAGATGGATTCCGAAAAGAAGTTCAGGATGGTTTAATGCCATATATCTTGTAACGCCGGAGCCAATATCTCCTCCGGCAGCTCCAAATTTGCTATAACCGAGCTTTTCTGTCATTAATTTTGTCCAAAGTTCAGAAACAGAAAAGTTATTAACACCACTCTTATTTGGGCGACCTGAAAAACCAAAGCCGGGAAGCGAAGGTACAATCACATCAAAAGAGTCCTCCGGGTCACCACCATAACGAGCTGGATCAGTAAGAAAAGGGATTATTTTTTGGTAGCGAATGAAACTGTCAGGCCAACCGTGAGTAAGAATAATTGGCAACGGATTCGGGCCTTTACCGTGTTCGTGCACAAAGTGAACATCTATTCCATCTACATCACAGTGAAACTGAGAAAGACGGTTCAATTCGGACTCTACTTTGCGCCAATCGAATTGATTTCGCCAATACGATACGAGCGATCGCAAATAATCAATTTCAGTACCACGTTCCCAACCTGAGTCTTTTATTTGATCTGGCCAGCGGAAATGGTCTAATCTATAATTTAAATCATCAAGAACTTCCTGCTTAATTTGAATACTAAATTGTTTAATTGACATAACAAATCTCCTTTACTTTAGTGTGACGGCCAAGTTTTCAGCCAAGAAATATAATATAATTTGATAACTGTATTTTCTTTATTCAATCTTGTCGAAATGTGATTTTCCTCATAAAATGAGCTAATTTTTTTTTATGAATGCTAATTACCTAGACTGTGGGTATTTGTCCGTCAGCTGACAGATTAAGTGTATGCGGATTCAAAACGGCCAAATGCACTGTTTGCCCCACCTTTGTGGGGTCAGCAAGCCAATGAACATAGGCGTATTAGTGGCTTTTATTCTTATTTATTTCGGCTTTCAATCTATCTCTTATATCAATTTTAGCTCCTATAAACACAAATATAGTAGTTCCAAATTCTCTTGCATAGGGGTTTTTAATTGAATCTGCAACAATTGAAGTTTGAAAGTAGGGTGAAGTTTTTTGCAATTCATTTTTTTTCTCATATTCTTCTTTTACTCTTATTAAGTTGTGATAATGCTTAGTTAAGTCAAACCAATTTACATAGTCAGCATTGAAAGAAACAGATTGTATTTTTTGAGTAGTATAAAAATTTATAGCTCCGGCTTGTCCATAGTTGTCGCAAAGAACCAGCGTATTGTCTTTGTTAGGTAAGTTTTTATATATACTATCAACTTTATGTGCCAATTCTTTCCAACCAAGCATATCTGCATAGTCTTGTGGCAAAATATGGTTTTTGCCATCTTCCCATCGCAGTAATCCATATTTTTGGTAGATCTTAGAATGTTGAATTATATATTCGGGACTCCTATTCGGAAATCCTATTGAATAAAATGGAATAAATACTAAAACCGGTATTGCAATAGCTACCGGTTTTAAATATTTTCTCCAACCTTGTTTTAATAGATCTGCAAGAAAAACTGAACCGAAAGAAATATAAACAGGATAAAGCCCAATGGCGTAATAGTCTTTCGCTTTGAAATAAATAAATGCTGTGATAGTGAATACAAATGCCGGGATAAATAATCTATAAGGGAAAAAAGGTTTATAAAAGAATAAACTCCAAAAGGTCAGTATTATTACAAAAAGTGAGCTGTAGAAAAAAAGGAGTTGACTCTTTAAAAAATCAAATCTATTTACATGCACTAATTGAGTATCAGATAATTCTTTGAGGTGCTGTATCACCGGAAAATGGTTTGTGTATTGCCATATAAGGTTTGGTAAAATCAATAATAAACCCAAAACAACGGCAATGTAAAGTTGTTTTTTAGCAAGTACTTCACGTTGGTTGCTTAGCAATAGTGCCGGTAATAGTCCAATAAACAGAAAAATAATATTATACTTATTTAGAAAGCCAATAGCAAATATTGCAGCAGCAATATAAAGCCATTTTGTTTTTTTTGTGTTAATGTACTTGATTACAATAAAATAAAAAGTTGTCCAACTTAAAACGTCAAATGAGTTAGGCTGGTACAAGGTATTTAATCTTAATAAAATAGAAAACAATAAACAAGTAGCACCTAGTATTAAAGCAAATAAATTACCTTTTAATTCTTCAATACTTTTCCAAACAACCAGAATTGTTAAAGCACCAAAAAGTGCAGGAAAAAACTTAATCCAAAACACAGAGTTGCCCAGAAGGAAAATCAGCTTTGAAATCCAGGATGTCAAAGGTGGAACAGTTAGAAAGCCCCAATCTAAGTGATGAGCATGGTCGAGATATAAATATTCGTCTCTATGAAGCTCATATTCCGGGCTAATTAAAAAATATTGCAATAAAAATTTTAATGCAATAAAACTAATTAATATCAATGTCTTTTTTGTCATCCCAATGTTGTTTTTTAAAATTATCACTAACGACCGAGGGTATGCGCACCTGCATCTTGAGGGAACGTTACTGTCGCCCTGAGATAAAGTGAATGCAGGAGCAAAACCTACCAATTGTCTGAACCACGATTCTATCAAATTAAAAGATACATCCGATTTCAAAGTATCTGCTTTTATCTGATAAATCAGCTTAATCCAGGTTAAGACAATTATAAACGGAAATAGTTCAACTTGCCTTTCATGCTGGGTCTTTCAGACCGCACGAAGCCCTATGCATTTGGCGTTCGTAATTATTCTGGTTTAGTAAAGCATAACATTAATTCTTCTCTATTTTTGTGTTTTATGAAAAATATAAAAGTTGAGTCGATGATTTTTATGCTTTGACTTCCTTTGTCAAAATCAAATAACGGTGGCGATATTTCTTTCCTAACTTGATATTCAACAATATGATTGAAAAAACTATTAAAGTCAGTTTTTTTTATAGTTAATTGATTTAAGCCCCAAAGATAAAAACATTTTTTTATAATAAGGATATGTTTTTTAATGAATTTTCAATTTATCTAATAAGCTCTTTGTTTGGTCAACCGCTTGGAGATTATAGGAGTATATACCCGGGTTGTTTTATACCGGAGTGTCCAACAATACTGTGAATGGATTGGATCTCAAATCCGCTCTCCAATGCGTGTTTCCTTATCACTCTTCAAAATCTTCCTCTTCACGGGTTTATAGAGCAAAACTCGAAACGCAGAACACGGAACTCTTCAAACCTTTCAAACCTTTCAAACCTTTCAAACCTTTCAAACTCTTCAAACTCTTTAAACTCTTCAACCTCTTCAAACTCGGAACGCTCCACTATCTCACCACCCTTGGTGAGCAGAATCACCTGTTTGCTGCCGCTCATTTGAAGAGGTCCTTTTACGATTGCCATGTTACCTGTTGTGATTAACGATTAGTATTCATTCGTTGATAAGTCGCTTTCATGCCGTATACACGCCGTAGTTCAGCCATGGTTCAGTTATGCTTCGACCATGGTTTAAATATATACGTAATCTTAATTTCATGCAACTATCAGGTAATATTCATGCATATACAACGCCTTTATATAGATGCGTTATATATGCATGGTATATGCGTGATATATACGTGATATATGCGTGATATATATCCAGAAACCATGGACGAAGCATATCTAAACCATATCTGAACCATGGTTGAACTACGGCGTGTATACGGCATGAAAGCGGCTCATCAGCGACTGAACATGCAGTTTATCTGGAAGAAATCGTCGACAAGGACTCCAACGAATAGCGGAAACAATCGGGTAGGGGGTACACAGTAAAAAAAGGAGGGGTTTATCGACCCTAGAATGTTAAAAATTAGATCTTAAAGCTGTAATTGTTGTTAATATTGTAAATATTTAAGGCATAAGGATGCGCAACCACCTGCAAGTTCGCGAAATTTATGGAAGAAATTCGGCCCGTTTTACATTAACATATTGTGGGATAAAAAAACACTTTCTATCTTTACAGCGTCGAACCACCAAGAATGATGGTTCGGGTGGAATACAAATAAGTGAGCATTAAATCTATTAAAAAGAGAACACCATGAGCATCGCACAAAATCCGTTGTTGGGACCCATGAGAAAATCAATGGGCAACTTTACGACCATGTCCTACCATGGCCAGAATATTGTTCGCAGTAAAGCGTTTCATGTAAAACGAAAGAAAACCGAAGCTCAAAAGCATCAGATATTGAAGTTGACCCTGTTGGCAAAGGTGTATAGACAGTTAGGGGGAATTACCCGTCGGGGTTTTGTGGAAAACAGAAAAGGGATGTCTTCATACAATATGTTCATATCAGCCAATTTTAAATCGGCTTTCGACCTTACCGGGGAGGTGCCTGTAATCAGTTATCCGTTGTTGCTGGTCTCAAAAGGTACGTTGCTTCGGGTCAAGGTATTGGGTGTCGTTGTACAAAGTGGAGGCATACTGATGAATTACGCATCATACCTGTCGTTGCCGTATGTGTTGGCCAGTGATCAGATTATTGCGTTTGCCCTTACTACCCGGGGTGAAATGTTTATCTCCGTACAGGAGAGGGGCCTGGAAGATACCGGCTCCCTGTTTATTCCGCTTCAGGATGTGGCTGTGGATCAGGTGGTGTGTTGTTATGTATTTGCACGGAGTGCAGATGGCAAGAAATCATCGAATTCGGTGTATGTGGAATTGATCTAACTTGAAAGTCTACGAAGCACCTCCTTAAACCTCAAAACGTATGTAGTACTTCTGAGCGTATTGGTAAGGATCCTGCCACAGATTAAAATCAACGAAATGAGAAGAAAACGCTTTTGTGTACTTCGTACGACAAAAGGTGCTAACCAATCCGAATGTGCCGGGAGAGGAAAAACAAAGAGAGAGATTCTTAATAAAAAGAATCTCTCTCCGGTGATAATTTATGATTGTTTATTTTACGATCACCCTGATAATTTCACTTGCTATCTTAACAATATAGGCTCCTTTACCAAATTCTCCGATATTAATTTTATCGGCTTTAGTTCTTAAAAGTAGACTGCCAACAGCACTATATATTACAACTTCCGAGTTATTATTATCCAGGATATTTATATAATCGCTTGTTATAGTTGGATAAACAGTAGGGAGTAAAGTATTTAACTGATTTAACCCGGTTGCAACATCATCCAGGATACCATTACCATTCAAATCGCCTGATAATTCAGGGATTACAATAGTCAAATTGCCATTCACATCTCCGGCTAATTCGGGAAGTGTAATGAGTCCATCACCGGTAACATCACCTGCTATTTCGGATGGTCGGTCTATCAAGCCATTGCCATTCAAATCGCCGGCTATTTCTTTTCCATCTATCTTGCCATTAGCATTCACATCGCCGGTTATTTCGGTAGGATAGTCGATCACTCCGTTTCCATTTACATCGCCTGCAACTTCCAATGAGGAATTAATTACTCCGTTATCGTTACTATCTCCCGCTATTTCTTTGTTATCAATGACTCCGTTTTTATTCACATCACCTGCAATATATTTTATCACATAGATGGATTGGGTATATTCTGAAGCGGAATAAATGGTTCCATTAAACCATTGGAAGTTGAAACTGGTGTATGGTGTACCAAAGGTGCCGGTAACCGGGCTAAATTTCAACATTCCAGCTACGATATCCGCTTTAGAAATTTCCTGATTTAAGGTAACTGTTTCACCCTCGTCGATCACGTTATTGTTGTTAGCATCCAGATACATGGTACCTTTATCAGCCAGGGAAGTCAGTTTGATTTTGGAGAATAAATCCTGATCAACACTGGAGAATAAAAAGTCACGCAGTTTTAAGGTATCTGTCTGATTTTCGATGATAGTAGGTGCAGGAGGAACTGTTGGGATA
>Ga0302271_10003768_pt1 | contig 12541 bp, 6 predicted proteins | sample III_Bog_N1_1_FD_198767 | JGI IMG/M metagenome (GOLD analysis project Ga0302271, IMG submission 198767) | Peat permafrost microbial communities from Stordalen Mire near Abisko, Sweden - III_Bog_N1_1 | ecosystem: Environmental > Terrestrial > Soil > Wetlands > Peat | place: Sweden: Abisko... | reverse complement strand
TTTCATGTTTCAGAATCTTTATTAATTTAATTGTGGGACTTTCAAGATTAAAAAAGAGAGAGAGGCATGCATTTGTTGCGAAATAGAAATGAAATAACTTTATCGATTGTATGTTTCAATTATTTCTTGCTATCCATGATCGAAAACTCAATAGAAATTGAAGAAACTTCACTCTTAAAAATTGCTTAAATATTTAAAATTCCTTAATAGATAAGCAGTCATTATTTTATCAACATTTTTTGCTCTTTTTCTTTAAAAATATGAATACTTTCTCGGCTAATAAAGAATAACAAGAGAGGTTTAAGAAGGTTTGAGGTCTTGCATCTGATAATCAAGATATTCTTAATAACTAGGTTGGGAGTCATAAAATGGAGATATTGAGATAAACAAGAAGATATGCACAAAATCTCATTCCAACAATAAGAGACTATGTTAGTACTTTGCTACCAAAGAGAAAATATTAAATAAAAATAAAAGAAAGACGATAAAGAATAACAAAACAAAAGATTAATAAACTAATTTGATACAGAAAACAGGCAAGCTCTAAAGATGTCCATCCTTCCCCCTCTTCAATACACTTACTCTAACGATGAAAGGTAGAAAGGGACTGTTATTATCTCATTTCTTTGCCTTTATAATTAATCAAGACTCATTTACTTATGATTTGTTCTCTTTCTTCAGCCTCGAGCTCCTCATTCACTCTGTCAAGGGAAACAAAGAATGCAACCTCGAGAGAAAGGCATTTAACCTTTGCAGATCAACTATTTTGGGCAAACACGTTGAGCCTCAATAGTGCCTTGATAAAGCTCTCACATTCGTCAATTGCTTCTAAAGAGTGTAAGTTATTCACTAATATTTTAGCGCTAGAGTTTAGCAAATCAACAAATCAACATAAATTAATCTAATTCTCTTTGAAGAGTTCATCCCCTCATATTTCAAGCAAAATGCTACTCTTTTAGCTTCCAACATAGCAAACTACAATAGATATATTAAATAAGATAGATACCAAATGGAGAATTACAAGCAAGAAATACAATTATGTCGTATTTTTAGATGAAAAGATGCTAATTCAAAGAATAAATGGCGAAAGTTTAATTCTGCCAATCCAATAATTAAAAGAAGTCTAAGCAAGAAAATATTTTACAAGCTCGATATTCTTTGAGAAGCATTTGGAATAGGAAGACTAAAGAAATAGGCCTTTTAAATGGGATTTCATTAAAAATATTATCTGGATGCTCAGAAATAATTTGCAGCAATTTCAAACATATTTATTTGATTAAACCAAAACAGGAGAAGAGACGAATCATCTTCTTGCCAAAGTGCCTATAACTCCACTTTGGAATGCGGAAAGAAGTACAACGAGGCCACCATTTCATTGGGAAGCTCATGCCAGTCTCAGCTTGACTCTTACCTTAACTGCAAATGAAAGGGATTAATCTTTGCATTTTTCTTTCACAAATGTTGAGATTGAAAAACAGCTTTGTGAAGGAGAGAATAAAAAAGGCGAATTTCGATTTTCTTTATGTATGCATACAGTTATCCAGCCTTAATTCATAGAATTTATTGATTGTGAGAATGCGTAACTGTATTACAAAAATGAAAACACTCACTTAATCTATTTGATTTGTTCTTTCCCACATTTCTGACACCCTTTCTCCATCGAAATAATAATAAAACAAAATAGCAGATTATTCTTTAATTCAAAGATTCCGAAGAAGGTTCTTTATTACTTTTTTCTTTTTCTTCTTTAAAATAATTATATTAAGAAATTGGCATTATTTTCTTATTATTTTTAATGATAAATTCACTTTGAAATGCAAGATGTTTTTTAAAAAGTTTTTGAAGGCAAGTACTTTACAAAAAACAATCATAAAATTAAAGAATATTTAAAGGAATAAATCAAAGTTGATCTGGGAATGAAGGAATAGGCTCGTGCATGTCTTTCAGGTTATCTTGATAAGAAGGAGCCAATTATGAATCGAATAAAGAAGGAGAGAATATTTAATCTTAATAAGAGTTTTAATGGAGAAATGAAGGAAAGGTGTTTAACTCATAATTGTCTTAGTAGTTCTGTTCTCTAAAAGGAGAGCATTGAAGTGATTCTGGGAGGTCTTCTTAGATTTAAAAAGGAGAATCCTTAAGAGGAATAGCAAAAGAATTCTCTACTGTATTGGGTCTTAACTTTTATTTTTGTTAGAGTTGATATTCTTGCTACTGCTATTAACTGAGAATCGATTTCATTTCATTTTGATTATTGAATGATGGCCTTTCGTAGAGTGGCTAATCTTACCATAGATATTGTTGTTGTTAATAATTATCCTTCTAAAGGGATATATCAAGATCTTATTTAGAGTTTAAATTCGAAATATCTTAGTGTAAAAGCTCAGGCTATTCAACTTAATCTAACTAGATTTCTTGGTGTGGGCTGATAGATACATTTTCTTCAAGACTGTCGTCAACTACTTATTAATCTGTTTGGTTATCATTAATATTACCAATCCAATTATCTATATCTTCATCTTCATCTTCTCCTTCTTGCTATTCACCATTCCAATGTAAATTAATATCATCCTCATCTTCAAAGCTATTATTATGACTTTATTATTAATCTAAAATTTAGTTATCCTAGCTTTCTGAATAATTAAGATCTGCTTTCAATTAATTGTAATACTGCTCACAAGAGGGTCCATATCTATTAGGCTGAGCATCTTCTGTATGCTCATCATCTCTTTAAAGAGAAAACGATTATTCTGTCAACATTTTTTTCCTTTGAACTAATTCAAGATACTTTTGCTTAGAGATTTCTAGGATTGAGGGTGCTATTGGTTCTTTTCTGCTTCTGCATTTCTGGTAATGTTATTTCTACTACTGTATCTAAGATTGTATGTCTGCAATCTTTTACTAAAGTTCAGCTAGTTTAATTGGTTTTCTTTCTTTTTGAAGTTGCTTCTTCAAAATAAACACTGGCTTCTTTTTAAGGATTCTTTATTTTACCTTCTTCTGCTGCGTCAATTCCCAAATATGTTTAATCTATTTTTTTGTTAGTTATTGCTGCTGCTTATTTTGACCTTTCTCTAAAGAAAGAAGAGGCATGGAAGCAGTGCCGAAATTATAGCAATCAGCATAGCGTTATATTGAATGATTATTTTGAAGACCTTTATCTTCTTTGTCTTCAAATGAATTGATGAGATCAAAATACTTTTGATGAAATTCTTCGAAATTCGCAAAAGGAGCGGCAAACGCTTAGCTAGCTTTGGAAGAATCGTTCTTACCAGTTGATGACTGCCTACTACTTGGTTCTTTTCTTTTATCGCTTTGAACTTATGAATCTGGGACATTAAATAAGTTCTTCTTTCCTTATTGTTCTTCTATCTTTTTTAAAAATTACTCGATTGTATTTGTTTCGCTTTTGTCTTCTCTTCCTCTTGGTTCTTGAACAACCATGAAGTCTCTATCAAGTTAATTCCCTTATTTCTTTAAGTTTTAATAATCCACAAAGGAACTCTCTCCATCGTTGCTGCTATCATCGTGTGCCTTCTATTCCAGGAATTAGCATATTTTACGAGCTTGCTATTAGTAATATTTTTAATTTTTGTGATAGCGTGAGTCGTAGAGTTTGAGCAAGAGATCAATATCTATTGACGGCATTTGGTCAAGCATAACGTCATTCACCACTGATTATTTTTATTGCTCTTGTTCTTGCTCAATATACATCTTGTTAATCAAGTTGATTATTCGAGGATTTAAAAATGAATTTTTCTCGATTTCCTCTTTGTGGCGATGATAAACATCATATAAAGCACGTCGATCATCATTAGACAACACTTTGTAAGCCTCGTCTAGCTCTCTAAATTTTTCTCTAGCTTCTTCAATCTCATAAGTGGTTTTATCCTGAGCATAGCATAAACATTTGATCAATTAGATATTAAACTGAACATCTTTCTTTGAAAAACTGCAATTTGTTCATACTGGATGATATTCTAAGGCCTTTTATCGGTATGCTTTTTTGATGTCTTCCTCCTTAGCAGTCTCTTCTAAATTTAAGACCTTGTAGTAGCTCATCACACTTACTAACTTAACAATTCTTTTTCCCTTTTCCCTTAGCTTCACTGCAATTTTCTAAATTTTGGTATTCTTTTTGCAGAAAGAAACTTTCAAGATAATTTTCGCTTTAATACTCCGCAATCAAAAATAGGAGTTTATGCTTTGTTTTATTAAAAATCTTGCTGTTAATATGCATTATATTTTCCTGTTAAGCTTTAAAATTTGACACAATTGAATCGAAATAATCATGAATAATTTAATTAGACAAACTCTTATAAAATGCATTGTTCATAGTATTTTAGGAACTATATTCTGTTAATTTTCATTATTATTGGGTTATTATTAATTGCTCCTTGCTTCAATAAGATTCAAAAAATTTGTTATTTTAAGTTTCCCTTTTTCTTCAAGGAGCTGCTTAGTTATGTCACCAATGACTGCTGTTAATATTAAAATTTCTTCTCCTTTATGTTCAGAATCTTATCTTCCAACTTCTAATTGCGCTTATTGTTTAGCAATAATGCGTTCCTTTGTAGACAAGCATTGTCAATTATAAAGATAAATCGATTAAATTTACATAATTCTATTTGTCATTTTGAAGTTATTCTTCAATAATTTTTATCGTATGTTCTCCTTGTTTGTCTTTTAACAATAGTTTTCGGTATTACTGCGACAACTCAAGCTAATTCAATAAAATGACTTTAAACTTACGAAACAATCCATAATATGATCACTTACCATGCTAGACGGTTCTTTTGCTTTAGATTAGCTCATTTCTGAACCTTTTATTCCCATCATCTTCAGTTGCTAATTTGCATTTGATAACTTCTTTATTTCTTCTTATTATTCTAAAATTATCTTTTTCAATTAATTTTTCTCATTCATTTCATGTTCTCCTTCCTCATCAGAGCCAAAGAAGACCCTTTCACTCAAGAAACTACTATTTCCTTCTTCACTTTCAAGTTCTTTTTATCTGTTTCTTTTACCCTTTTTTTCCAAATAATCCATTTCTTCTTTTAACTTTTTGTGGTTTTAATTCGGTTAAAATAGTTCTTCTTTACTAAATTATAAATCTTTCAAGATATTGATCTTTTCCCGTTCAAGAGAAGATACAACTTCATTCAAGTTTTAGATAGTGCTCTTTAAACTCTCAATTTCGATTAGCCTACTAGTCTCTTGCTCATTCTTCTTAAAATCTTCTAATTTACGTTCTGCAAAATCCAATTCTATCTTTTACTTCAAGAAGGAGATGTGCTTTTTACTCATGGCATTTTCTTTTTCTATCTGCTCCTTGGCAAGAACTATTTCGCTGAGACATCTTTTAAGATTGTCAACTTCTTTTACTTTTAACTTTAACCCTGTAATATGCGTCTGGCAGAAAAAATAAGAAGTTAAAGTATTCTAAATTGGTAATAATATAATAATCTTAATCCTCACTTGCTCCTCTTCGAGACTGGCCTACTCTTCTTTAAGCTTTTATTCAAGAATTTTAATCTACTTTTCTTGTTCTTATGCTTGTCTCTTTAACTGTTCTTTCTCTAAAATAGATAACTGTGCTTGTTGAATATCCCATTCTAAGTGCTTTAGTTGCTCTTCTTTTGAGATTAGATTATTCTCTGTTGTATGCAATTTAGAATTCAACTCTTCTAGAGCTTTATCCTTTTCTTTATTTAGCTACTCAAGCTCACTTTTGAGTTCTTAAGCAGCAACTAAAGTAGATCCTAATTCATCTATTTTTCTAGATTTATCCATATTTTATTTTTCCAAATTATAAATACATTCTTCAGCTTGCTTCTGTGATGAACTAGAACTAGCGAATTCAATGGTTGCATCTTCAGAATGAACCCTTTTTTGTTTGTTCTCTTCTTTTAGTTGACCCAAAACATAGATATAAATCATATGATGAGCTATTATATGCTTTATAAATATGCTTTTCTCTTCGAATTCGATATGAGAACATAATTTGAATATCGTTAATACCTGCATTCAAAAATCATGTAAAACCTATCAATTTCAAAAATAGTTGTACTGCTTTTTCTATTTCGTTGTCTTGGAAATGGGCTATGAAAACAGCTAACTCACTGGAATACTACTCATTATAGCTTTGATTTCGAAACAAATTAATCATCTTGAGCTTATATTATTCAAGCAGAACATCCTCTTCAGAGGAAATATCGATTTCTTCTTCAATATTCTCTACTTTTTCTTGGAAAAATTTTTAGAGAAGCCTGAAATAAAGTAAGACTACTTTCAAGTTTTCAGATACTACATTGTCAACGAAATCTGATACTGGTATCTCGATCTCTCTGCTGATTGTTACTACCTGAACAAACAATTAGACTAGCAATCATGTATCGAATATTATTACATAATCATTGAGCTCCTTGAGTACTTTATCCTTCTCACATTCCACTTCAATCCTAATAATGTTTGCCATAATATTGGCTGCTCTTTTTTCTTTGAGTTCTTAAAATCTTTTGGATAATTTTAGTGTGGCGCAAATATTTTTTGACTTTTTGATAAAAAACTAAGAAAGGAAAAATAATATTGCACTAAAAGCTTAATTGATGCTACCACAAATCCCTTTGAATTAGATAGTATCATCTCAGTATCATTTGTATCATGATTGATTAAATATTTGGATTTTTATTTTACACAAAATCGAAAACATTAGTTAACATAATAGATGGCATTCTGTTTCCTAAGGAGTTTCAGCTTTATTTGTGGAGAAAAACTAATTAAATAGCATAAATAGGATTAATATTTTTAAATTACTGAATGACCTTCATCTTGCTTTAATAGGTTGGTAAAAACTAAAAAGTTTTTCAAAAGAAGAAAAGCTGTTATTTGAAGAAATAAAGTGGGTCAATTACAGGTAGGAAGTTTAATAATTTAAGAGAGAAGCGAAAGAAAATAGATTATTGAACAAGAGAGTATTAGGGAGAATTTTCTTATTCAAGCGCATTATTAATAGATTATCAAGGCATATTGTTAGAAATGAAAAACGGAAGACCCGAACCATTACTAAGTGCTTCAGCAGTCTAATCCAATAGTGCTCTAGGCAAGAGAAAGGCTTAGATCATTACTAATATCAACAGCATAGGTAGCAGCAATGTCCCATAATTTGCTAAAGATTTTAAGAATCCGTCAAAACTACCGATTTCTCAACTTCTTTATAAAAATATCAGCAAACATTTCCAAGATTTGCAGCAACTGAATTAGTAGCATCCAGCATTGAAAATAAAGAATAATAACTTCTTTCAGCAAAGTCCTCATTTCTAACCAGTCATTACTCCTAACATCACACCTTCTTCTGCTGCTGGATCATCAAGTAACTCACATTTATTTAGCTATTCAGCTTAAAACTCGCGTAAAGCATCTCAACATCAAGAGGTTTCTTAACTTCTTGCATCGTAGTAAAATGTCGATAAAAACATAAAAAAAACTACAACAAACTAAGTCTCAGCTAAGAAACATTAAAGCTCTCTAGAAACAAGAAATCCTTCCCCAAAACCCTCTTAAGGATAGATCGCTGTCTCCATTTAAAACTAGCAAAAATAATTATAATTGCTTTAGTAGAGATAATCAGCAAAAATCAACGGCCACTATTCCAATAATCGAAGCAATAGCACCTCTCTTGCCTCAGATAAGCTCTAGAATCCTTCGTCTAATTATGGTTAAACAAATAACATATTTTCTCCATTAAACATCCCACAAAATCTCGATTCTTTTAAGAACTTGAGCCATCAACCAAGTGAGGTCTTCTCTTTTGTAAATACAGGTTCACAAGGATCTCTTCTATTCAACCCTTAAGTAATTCATCATATTTCATTATATACTTTGCTATGGTTTGCTCATTCTTTCCATGTTTTCTTAATGAGTCATATTGAAATAAAAACATTTTTATTTTAAAAATTTAAAGCAGAATCAACTACTTTAGCAGCAGCATCAGGCTCAGTTATTGTAATAGCAATAGGCTTTACATAATCAAACCAACAACGGATAAGATTCAAAGTAGAAGTAGCTTTCTTTTATCACATACCTTCTTTAGAAAGGAAGAAGTTCAAAAGATGAGAGTTAACCGAATCCTGTTAGTGCTCAAGGTAAATTATTTCGATTACATTTAACTAATAATCAAATCTTTTAAGGAATGTCGAATGCAAGTAAAAGTCCTTTGAATAGCCGAAAAAACAGTGCAGTCTAGAGTTAATTTGAAGTTAATAATAATTAAAAGGCTAAAGGAGTTTCCAGTCACAACAAAAGTCCTTACCCTTCTACTCTAATCAACTCATCTTCTTCCTCTACCAATTTACTAAATGGAAATTAGCAGCATCTTATTTCAAACTAATAAAAACCAAATGCTTAACCATAGCTGTTATGGAATCAATAAAGTGCAGCTTAATTATCACCTAAATTTGAGATTTCTAAAGATGTCGGCTTGCCTTAAGGAGTTCTAATAAAAAATGATCTAGCTGTTGAGAAAGTAAACTATGCACAAGGCTAAAACCTCAAAGATGAAGAACAACATAGATAAAACAATTAGAAACAGGAAGACAATGTCATTGCTTAACCATTCGTTTAGAAGATAGTAGATGAACCCTAGCAAAAAGCAAAGGGAGAATTCTATATTAACAAGAATTAGTTCAGTTTCTAATTCGTAATTGGAAAAGGTGGATTCGGGAAAGTATGGAGAGTTGAATAGCGCAAAACACGCTAAGTGTTTGCACTGAAAGAGATGTCTAAATCCTTGTAAATATTTCTTTTTCTTATTGAAATAGTTATTAAATTGTTTTTGTAAGAATCATTACGAAGAAGTCAGTAAATTCAGTCATAAACGAGAGAGATCTACTATGTGTTCTCAAACATCCGTACTTTAAGCTATTTTTACAGGGCTATTATCAATATATTTATTGATTTTTAGTTTTATAGTCAATATGTCCTACGCTTTTCAAGACAGAGACAATCTCTATCTTGTTATGGATTTCATGTCTGGAGGCGATCTTCGTTTCCACATTGGCAAACAAAGACGATTCAACGAAGAATAAACAAGTAAAAATGAAGAAAAAAGTTGTGGAATTATATTGTTATTTTCCCCCAAGGATTTTTTGTAGCTTGCATATTCCTCGGTCTGGAGTATTTGCACAAGAATGACATAATACACAGAGATATCAAACCAGAAAATCTAGTATTAGACGATGACGGATATGTAAGAGTTACTGATCTCGGAATCGCAAGGCACTGGAAACCTGATAATGAAAATGATACTTCAGGAACTCCTGGATATATGGGTAACTTGGATAATTAAAAGTATTGCTTGCTAAGTTATTTTTTTATTTAAAGCTCCTGAGGTCATGTGCAGATAACCTCACACGTTTGCAGTCGATTACTTTGCGCTTGGAGTCATTGCCTTCGAATTCATGCTTGGGAGAGTAGGCTTTATCTTTATGAAAATCCAGTTATTAAATATGATTTTTGGTTTAATACAAGCGACCATATCTTGGTCGATCTAGGCAAGAGATTAGAAATCAAATATTAGCTAGACGAGTTCAAATAAAGAAGAATGAAATACCAGAAGGGTGGTCTCTTGAGGCAGCTGACTTCATCAACAGAGTATTAGTTATTTATTATTCTACCATTAGTATTAATTTATTTTCTGAAAAAAGCTAATTGAAAGAAAACCAGCTTAACGATTAGGAATAAATGGGCCAGATGAAGTTAAAAATCATCCTTGGATTAGAAATTTCCCTTGGGCGAAGCTTTATTCAAAAGAGCTGAAGGCACCTTATATGGCAGTAACATTCATGAAGACCCTTTGATTGTCTAACAGAATACTTATTTTTTGTTTAAGTCAAAAGAAGATAACTTTGATTTCAAGCAGTAAATCTCAGCTGATGACGAATAAACGAATGAGATTATTATGCAAAATGCGATGCTACTTCGCAAACCACAGATTTAAAGTACTTTAATTTCCCATTTCAAAGCTAATCTTCATAATAATTTCCTTAGGTCTATTTGGAGAATACAATTTCGATAACACTCTGTTCAATCCTAATATTGCTATTTCCTCTGAACACTCTTCTTCTAGCGTCAGTCGCTCAACGAATACTTCCATTAGTTCAAAAAAGGCTCCAAACTCTATTCCGTCCAGCAACACCAACCAATGTTTTGCATCAATGTAATAGGAAATCATTCAAAACTAAATCCTAATCAATTAAGTGGCTGAAAACACAATATCTATGGCATAGAAGAACATCTACAACTGAGATCTATTCAACTAGTCCTGAAAAGAATAACAACAAATTGATAACTATGCATGATAACTATTTTATGTTTGCATATTCGTATATTTTTTCATTTATCTTGCATTCAGTTATTTTTTGTTTATTAACAACAGTTTAACAGTTGAACTATATTAAAGATTCTTGATTCATTTCTTGACAACTCGAAACGATTTCCAATACTAATTTGGTTTGTTTTATGAATTTTTGAGGTTTGAATTTGAAAGCATTCAATTTGACATTTGGATAAATTTTATTTTGTATTTTGAATTTGTTGGGAAAATAAAATTTATTTAAATTTAGCTCATTTTTATATTTCTTATATTTTATCTCATTTTATTTCATAATATTCATCTTAAAAAGAAAAGAAATTTAGTTACTTATAATAATAATTCAAAATTCATCGTTGAACAAAGATAATCGCATCGAAAAGCTCTCATATCATGTTATTGGACTTAAGGTTCACATTACGTTCATTGCCGATGGCAATACATTTATCTGCGCAAAGGCAAAATAAAATCTCTTGAGATAGAAAGGAATATTGTTATAAGAATGCTTTGGGTGGGTGATTTTGCTATTAGTAGGGGCTAATTTGCTTGAGAAGGGAGGGCTTAAAATATTTTCATCAAAGCATACTTCAGATAGCAATGAAAAACTGTTCTTAAACGTTTATTTCTTCCCTTTGTTTTTTTATTTATTAACTTTAAATGTTATATGAGAAAAGTCATTTCCCCTGTTCTTGTATTTCTCCTTCAGTTTCTTAATAAACTCTTGTTAGTTCCTTTACTTTAGTCCTAATTATGTGGGGATTTAAATTTCTCAATACCCCCGGGAAACGGTTGGTTGACACTGCATAAATTGGGGGAAGTAATATTAATAACCTAAATAAGAGGAAATCAAGAAGAGAATCAAAGGAGATAGTCAATACAAACTAAACACAGAGAAATTTTTCAAGACAAAAATAATGGGAAGAGTTGATATCTTGAGCAGTAAAAATATCTAAGAGATAGCTTAATTGACTGGAACTCTAATCTATCACATTTCTGACATTGATTAAAAAAACAGATCGAAGAGTAGAGACCATTTCACCAATTGATAAACGGATCATCAGCGGCTTTGATAGGCTTTGGTAATTCAGTAGAGTCTGGGTAAGAACTAAAGTTCGAAGAATCACCCTTGCCCCTTTACAACAACAACAACAAAATGTCAAATTAATAATAACAGATAGTTACTTACTTGACTATTGGCTTATAAGTTGGAGGGAGCTTTTTATGGAATAATGCTTCCCAGTCAATCTCACCAAACCACCTGTGAGTCTTTATATCATTAACACCTTTTTTATTGTTTTAAAAGTTATTAAGAATGCTAGTAAAAATACTCTTTCTATTTAATTTATCAAATTACCTCCTTTAAGATTGCCATATCTCTTTGTTAGATCTGCTACAAGCAAATGCTTCACTAAACTCTTCGCATTTCTAAAAATATACAAAATATTTAAATTATGTTCCAATAATTAGTTATTGTTTTGTTCTTACTTATCGAAATTTCTTGGAAACTTGACTTTTCCTTTCAAGATCTTTTGATAAATCGCCATTGGATCCTCATCGTTGAATGGATCAATACCTATTAAAATTGTTAGATTAAAGCGCTAGTAAATTTTGTTCCAAATAATTACCAGCAAGCATCTCATAAATAAGGATTCCTAAGCACCACCAATCAACTGGTTTGCCATGTCCTTTGTTGAGGAGAATCTCAGGAGCAAGATATTCAGGAGTACCGCAAAGTGTATATGTCCTTGAGTCACAGTATTTAGCAAATCCAAAATCCGTTAGTCTCAAGTATCCGTCTTAACCAATCAAAATATTTTCTGGTTTGAGATCTCTGTAGACAATGTTTTTCCCGTGAAGATATTCAAACATACTTACGCTGTTTTGATTTTCAAAGTAATTTTGAGTTAGTAAAATTCAGCTTGAAACTGCATTCAATTAAATAATTATTATCATACACTTGTGCACCATAGAAGAGTGCTTCTGGATTATCTAGTTTTCCCTTATTTCTTAAATAGGTGAAGAGTTCTCCTCCTTGGACGTACTCTAGCACAAAGTATAAAAATCTATCGTCTTGAGTGAATCCGAGCATTTTAATCTTCAAAATTCAAGTTTATTCAAAGGAGAAAAGGATAAGCTGATTATTACCAAAAATGGGTGGTTAATATTTGATAA
>Ga0302271_10003766_pt1 | contig 12545 bp, 9 predicted proteins | sample III_Bog_N1_1_FD_198767 | JGI IMG/M metagenome (GOLD analysis project Ga0302271, IMG submission 198767) | Peat permafrost microbial communities from Stordalen Mire near Abisko, Sweden - III_Bog_N1_1 | ecosystem: Environmental > Terrestrial > Soil > Wetlands > Peat | place: Sweden: Abisko... | reverse complement strand
TTTTTAGAAAATCAACAATTTTCAAGGAGAAGTTTATTGATTAGGAATGAATTTCTTTTGAATGAATTGTTTTTGTGTAATTATGAATGCCAGTTTCTCTTGCTGGAAGATGCAAATCAAATAGTGTAAAACCAAGAGAGAAAGAAGAATCACAAGAAAGATGAAGTGGCCGAGCGGTCCAAGGCGGTAGATTAAGGCTCTATTCCGAAAGGGCGCGAGTTCAAATCTCGCCTTCATCAGATTTTTTTTTATTTTTTAATCAGTTTTGATTTAAGATTTGCTGGAAAAAAGAAAACATAATACGTAAAGTGGAGAGCAAAAAATCTTCATGAAATTGTAATTTTTAGTGGGAGCAGGTAGTAAGTAATAAATAAGCATTTCTTCATACCAACAAAGTAGAAAGCACAATAATCAGCGAAAAACTAAGGTATTTTGTAAGATTTTACAAAGAAAAAAGCAAAAAGAATCTTGATTGTTTTTAAAAATAAATGGATTCTTCAAAATGCAGTCAAGAGTAACTTGAAGAGCAGCATACTTTTGAGATAAAAAGAACTTGGAAGGAAATCAAGGAAATGAGAAAAGAACAAAATGAACTGAAGGGCAAGACTATCGATGAAGACGAAGAATGTAAAAGTAAAACTATTCGCAAATCATCTGAATCCACTGAAAAGGCTAAAGAATTGCCTAAGAAAAAAACAGGAAAAGCAGAAAACCATCAAACAATAAGTACCACTGCTGCTTCTAAGCAAGGCAGAAAGGGGAATAACCATGAAGTTATGCCAAACTATGTTAAATTAAGACCTCCTGAGGTTGTTTTCTACAAACATAAATCAAGTGAATATGTAGAGTAGATGGACCTTGAATCGATGTTTGAGTAGATTAAAGAGGAATACAGCGGTGATGATACAGAGTACCTTGAAATGTAGCCTCCTGAAGATGATAAAGACGGAAATATCGAGTACAAGCTCAAACTGATTAAAACTGAAGAACGTAGACTCTAAGAATTACAATGCTAGATGCTTAGGCGCCTTGCCTCAGGAGTCGATACTTGCTATTATTGGATGGGCCTTGAGGGTAAGTTATTGATTTAAGCAAGGGAAAACATGAATAATTGGTGATTATTTTTGATTAGATGATGGCAATCCACTGGGATTGATCGAAGAAGAGTTTTTCTTGAGTTTAAAGATTCTGTCTCACGTAGCAAATGAAAATGTATGCGATTTTCAATTGCAAAGTGTGTACAATGGTGAGATGGGTAGGATAGGATTCATCAAAATAAGATAGCGGCCTCGAAATGCTATAAGATCGGATATCAGAATTCAGCTGATGGGAGAGACAGGAAGCGGAAAGACTACCCTTATTAAGACGATTTATAACAAGGAATCTTGCTGCAGTGAGTATAATCAATAGTCGACGATATAAGTCCAACAGTAATACCTGTGCTTTGATTCTCATGGTGAACTCATCACCGGATTTCCATTCACTGTACTTGGGTATCTAAAATTAAATAAAAATGATGATTTGGATAAATTACACAGTTGATTTGGATTATTCACAATGGTTTTATTTGAACCATTTAATTGATGTAACTGGGTTAATAAATATGATTATTTTCCTAAAAAAATAATAGAATCTAAGGTGAAATTGAACTTGCAACGAAAATCATCAGCTTCATTGACAAAAGCGGTACAATAAGAGACCGAAAACACTTAATTAAGAGCTATTGCTCAAGAGCACCTAATTACGGATTGCTAGTCTTGTCTGCTAGGAATGGACTTTTGCAGCCAGATCGTCTACTTGTACAAACAAAAATTCATTATTCTTATTTTTTTCATGTTTATTTATTCCTCTAAATCCATGTAAAAAAGGATTGATTAATAATTTCTTTGTTTTTCTTTAGATGACTTAAGCCATGACGATGAAAATGGTATTCTTTGTATCAATAACGAATACAGATGTGGTACCTCCTGAGTAGACGAATTCCCTTATCTGTGATGTCAAATTTTTCATACAATCTGCTTATCCTGAGAAAGAAGTATTTGTTGTAGAGGATCAACATTAAATCGCGAAGATATTCACTACTGAATTCTTCAAAGGCAATCTCATCCCTTTGTTTGTTGTATCCAGCAAAACCATGTTCAACATCGATCTCTTTACAAAGTTTTTTCTCTAACTCCCTGATAATAGAGCTGAAAGTAACAACCCAAACAAAATTGCAACGGAATTAACTGAACTTACTATCTTCAATGCGAGGGAGAAATCAACGATAAATGTGGACAAATAGAAACCAGATCTGATGTTCTAAGGAACTGTCCTCACTGGAATCCTCAATCTTAGATAGAAGCTTCTCATAGGGCCCGATACAACTGTAAAAAACATAAAACTATTGATACAAAATCTTGCTAAATTTCAAGCTTTTTCTATTTAAATTTCGTTATTTTCTCTAGGGCATGTTCCGAAGCGCAATTGTCGAGGAGTTAATCGTTGTCGAAACTTCCGTCGAGCGAGTTCTTACAAGTTAAATGTGTTAAGTACGTGTCGTCATGAGTCTAGAGGATAAAAAGGATTTTGAAATACGAAAAGGTCAAGTCTTAGTCGATGCGAACCTCATTCCTAGGGCAGCTTGGGAATTCATTGCAGAAATAACCTTGCATGACGATTTCAGAAACAAGGTATTGCTGCGAGCAGGATTCCGTCCAGTCGTTACTTTCCAGAGCATCCGATAGAGTTGCAAGATCATGGTCACCAAAGAAGATCTCCAAGGAAAAGGATACAGACCACTTGCAAGACGCAAATCCCTTTAACGAGAAATGACTCCTTCATGCATGCAGATACCTCTAAGCATTAAAGATGTCAAAGCAATTAAATCGTCTACCCAAGGAGACAAATTGAAAGAACAGAAGTCACTAGTTTTCTCGAAAAATCTCAATGATAAATTCTTCAGGAGAACGCAGTCGATCGATAAAGTATTAGAGTTTTATCCTAAAATTTCTTTTATTTCATGTTATTTTACTTAATCCCTGTTAATACTATTGTTGATGATTTATTCATGCTAAAACTGTTTTTTTATTTAGATAAAGCTTCTCCCATAGAATGAAGGCAGTGGCGATTCCTTTTCTCAGCGGATAGAACTAGCAAAGGACAACATTCCAGTGATCGTCATCGAACCTACTTAACTATCGTCTTCTTCAGCTTCATAAATTAACCACTAGCTAAACAAATTCAAACCGGAAATCAAGAACTATCTTCGTATGAGATTCTGCTACTAACAAGAAAGAATTCAACTAGGATAGAGATTCTTTATTGATGAAGATAATCTCAAAGCAGTCGGTGTAGTATCAAAAGTCTTCTATTGATTCTACTAAATAGATTCGTTTTTGTTAAAGATCATTTTAAACAAATCAAGATAATATTTAATCAGATTTTTAAATGTTGGTTAAATATAAAAGAGCATTATTTGGGAAGAAAGAAAGAAAAAATCACTTCGCTAAATTCAAAAATCAGGATCGTTGTCTTAGTCTATGTCTGTGATGATCAAAATAAAAAAATAAGAAAAAAGAATTTATTGGGCATATCCAAGTGGTTGGTGAAATGCAAAGAAATTTTTGGGAATTTTTCAGGAAAAACAAAAGCAAAGGAAAAAAGAAGAAGAAATTAAAAGTTTCTACTTGAAATTTTAGGTAAAAAGAAATAAATCATTGAAATTGATAAAGATATTAGGAATCAGAGAGAAAGTTAGGATAAAATAAAAGAGAAAAAATGGAAGAAAAGTCAACTAAGAAGAAGAGTAAAAAAGATTAATTTTCACCTGATTGTAAAATGAAAATGCTCTATTGTTGTTCGCTTGTTATTCAGATTGGATAGAATTAGATAGTGATGATGAAGAAGAGGTTGAGGAGAAAAAAGAATAGGACAAAGAGATCGAAACTAATAACAAACAGCCATAAGTTAATGATCATGTCTCTCAGAAAGAATCAGATAACAAAGATAATCAAAACGGCTCATCTACAAACAATGAGGATTTCGGATACATAAATGTTATAATTTTGGATAGAAATTCTTTAATAAATAACCAAAAAAAACTTTTATCTTTTTTTTTTGAAAAATAATCAATAGAGAAGCGTAGAGGCCACATGAGAGATAGGGATAATAACAATAATAACAGTAATAACCACTCAAGACAATCAGACTAATAATTCTCAAGGAAGAATGACGAAAGAAGGAATAATAATAATAATCACAACAGAGAAGGCAAGAACGATCGTAAAGAGAAATTCGCATCGATCCATTCTTAAAATTGTAAAAAAAATAATAAAATTAAAAGAAAAATGAGAGGGAAATAACTAGAACATCATCATATAAAATTTTAACAAAAATAGCAAAAATAATGCATAAACAACTCTTTTTATCTATTATTTTTTTTTTCAAAGGTGCTGAGATTCTTGAGCAATTAGAAAAAGAACACTAAGGAGACACCGTTTGGATTAATTGTTTTTAACTGGGATAGAATTAGGCTATTGATAAAGAAGAACTCTAAAACGCATTCTTTCCGGGCATCAACTTCATTAAGTTTGAGAGTGAAAAGGATAAGTAAGAACAGTACATGGCAGACATTAACATTTCAGTTGAAGACGCCAAGAAAATCTCTCCTGATTAACCACCTGTAAGCAAACAATTGAGTGAACACGTGTACATGGGGGGAGGGAGGAGGGTTATTTAATAATGTTGTTTTTATTATTACTTTGATAACTTTTTTCTTTTGTTTTCTAAAAATTAGATGTATAAAGGAATGTATTTCAAGATAAGATATGGTAATCAATGAAGAAAAAGCAAAAAAGACAAATAAATATCCCTGAATTTGGCATCTTAAATTTTAAACTATTTTTCAATTGAAAGGTGCAAAGAATCAGAGAGGCAATAAGAACAACAATGAAAGAAGAGGAGGTCGGTAATAAAGTAACCGAAATGATGATGAGAGGCATGACAATAACAACTAAGCTAGAGGTATTATTTGATCATTTTTAGGCAACAAAAATAAATAATTGTTTTTATTGAAATATAAAAAAAATCAAGAACCAGCATTCAATATGAAAAGAAACGAGAATAATGTTGGAAAAGTCGATCAAAAAGAGAAATCTGATGTCTAAGGCAAAAAGAAAGATTTCTTTGTTGAGAAGCAAGAGCATCATGATAGACCTTAGATTATCAACAGCAAGAAGAAAACAGAAGAAGAATTGAAGAAAAAAGTCGAAGAAGAATAGTAGCTGAAGTCTTAGAATGCTGGCTAAGTTGAATCTGAAACAGCTCATGATTCTCATAAAGGAACTGGAAACACTGTAAGAAATGGAAAATAATTTTGTATTTGCGTCTTTTGGATGAAGCAATGTTGCAATGCTATGGATATCATTTTTTCTACAAGTTTTCTGAGGATATTTTTATTGATTTTTATCAATAAACCAAAATCTACTTTTGATTAATAAACATATTTTAAATCCCTAGCATTACGGTGAGAAGGATAGCTTGGAATCTGATAAAATTGAAACCCAGTAGCTAAAACCTGATCAAGAAGGTGCTACTAATCTTCTAAAAGAAACTAAAGAAGAAAAGGTCCACAATTAGACTGGAGATAAGCAATAGAACAAGTAATCTTACTAAAAGAATTCTGAAAGACAACAACGTGATAAACGTGAGAGAGGATCCAATAAACAAGTGGATGGAAGTTAAAATGAAAGTAATCCAAGAGGATAAAGGAAAGAAGAACAAAAAAACAACAATAAAGAATCAGAAAATAAAGACAAAAACAACGGAACTGATAAAAACAACAAAAATAACAACGATAATAACAATGCTAACAATTCCAATAAGGGAAAGAAACCTAACAAACAGACAGTTTGGGTACAGAAAGTCAAAGGAAATGAGGCCACCGATGCAGGTGATGGATTTACTGTTGTGAAAGGATCCTAAAAAGCTGCAGTTGAAACTCCATCGAAAGTTTAGACAGCAACTGTGGTAACCACAATTAAATTGTTTTACAAATGAATTTGCAGTTTAATTAATTTTGTTTTAACTTTACGATTTGGTTCGTTTAAAAAGGTTAAGAATAACATCAACTCACACAATATATTCGCTTAAAAATGAGTGATGAGTCAATTCAAAGCGACAAAATACAGAGATTACAAGTTGCTAAAAACAGAAGATAACAAAGATCTATTTTCTCATAAGTGACAATAAAGTTTGTTTACAATCTTTAATACTTATTGTATCATTTATCTTTTTTACTCTGGCTAACAGAGAACAATCAAGAACACATAGATTTTTAACACGACACCACAGCATAATTCTTCCTAGCACATAATCATTTAATACAAATTTATTATCTTTAGAAAATATACAATCAATTACAAAGGTTGAAGCATAAGAATTATCTTAAAAAATAGTATGCTTTGTATTATGAGAATAATATTGAGATTTTATGAATTTTTATCATTTATTTGCATCTTGATTATTAGCTAAAGCGACTATTTCTTGAAATTCCTCGAAATTAAATCGTTCCATGTCTGATGTTCTGTTGAGCACATGGACGTGATGAATCATTGTTTAGATATCTTCCATCGACATATTTTCACAAAGTTCATTAGCTATTTCTTAGATTTCATGGCAATCAATGTAGCCATCCCCATCCTTATCATAAAGATCGAATAGCTTCTTCTATCCTCTCGCTGTTTTGATATCGCCTAATTTATCTGTAACTATCACAACGAATTCTTCAAATCCTATTTAATCCACTTTGTTTTCTTCACAGTATTTCACTAAATCTTGAAGCATCACCTTGACATGCTAGTTTCTGTCATCTAAACCTAAGCTCTCCAAAGCCTTCTTAATATCTCGTGGATTGACTTTTCCTGTTTTTTATTCATCGAACAAGTCAAAGCAATCTTGAAGTTCCTTTTCCTCTTTTTATCCAAGCTCCAAAGCAGCGTAGTCCTTTTAAATCTATGCTAGATTAACTTTACTTGACATTTTTTGTGTTTGAGAGTTTTCGAAGTGAAATTTAATCGACTAATTCTTGTTTTTTCAAACTTTTGAAAGCTAAACAGCAAATCTTGTTAACCCTCCCTCCCCCCCTCTCCATACCTAAGGAATATATATTTATGTGAACTTCAAAAATCTAAGAGCCTTCAAGTAATTTATGTTCCATTTAGTCTTATTTTCTTTATTATGGCATCTATGCTTTGATTTCAAAAAGTTGCTATGAATTCAGTTCAGTTAACATTTTTTAATTGAAATTCATTAGAAACGTAAACAAAGAAATCTGTAAAAAAAAATATATTATTTTTGTTCTTTCATTGTATTTGTGACATTAAAAATGAAATTGAAAATTCTTGAAAAAAAGTACTTTTCTTCAACTGAGGATGATTTTAGAACACTTTTCTTTAGACACAAAGAGGTTAATATCAAGTCACTCAAGGGTATCTCATCAATACATACTAAATGAATAAATTTCTAACTTTCTGATTAACTCCTAAGGCTTACTCATTAACATTTCGGGAAAACATTTTGAACAATTTTCTGTCATTTCGCAGAAGTAATTCATGTGAAGCAACATCAATCACACCATTTATCCAACTTTCAGCATCTTAAAAATACAATTATTTAGGTATTTATTGATTTACTCCTCTTAAAAGAAAGGATTTCTCTCAAAAGACATTCTATTTTTGTTCTAATTTTAAACATTTTCTCAATGATATTTTTCATGAAAATTCTTTTTACATTCCTGAATTGTTATGCCTTTTCTTCAATTTTTTGAAGAATATTTCTCATTCGTACCACTTTCTATTCTCTTTTTCTTTCATTTTCCTTCATTTTTTTTTAAATTTTCTTTCATTCTTTCAATGATTATTTGTCCCTAAACTACTTTTCTTTAATTCATATTTTTAAGCAAATTTTTAAAATCTACCCTATGAAAAAAAAAAAGAATCAAAAGTATTTCCGTTTAGCTTGAATCAAAGAAATTTATTAATTATCATCTCCTTCTAAATTCATAAATGACAGCATTAACAAAAAATTACTTTAATTACAGGGATGTCTATCTCAAATTCAGGGTGGAATTCAAAACAATTTCTGTGGAAAAGAGCATCCTAACAAAGTGTAATACGAGTAAAACTCTTAATAACAAAACTGGGGAACGATTAATAATTTGACCTACCATTTCAGAAGGGATGATTCAAGCAACCAATCAACTGAAATTCCAAAAAATATACAGAAGTTAAAAATATCGAAAAATTAAAAATGTAATCTTTAGAGATAAAAAAGCTAAAGTAAGGAACAAACCTTACAAAGAAATCAATGATAATCATTGCTTGAAAGAGTGCCTCATTTCATATTATTAGATCTTTTATTTGCCTCTAAAACTAGATTATTTTTGTTTAGTTTAGTTTCACCTAGATTGGCTTAAAAAGAATAATAAGAATAATGGACTGAATTAAAAATATGATGAAGTGACTTTTAGGCCTGATCCTTTGATCTAAAGCACCTTAATTACACTTTACTCAAGCTTCATCTCATAAAAGAATGCATTTTTACTACTCTTTTACTGTGTTATTTTAGCTAAATCCAGTTACATAATTTCAGATTAAAACAAAAAGTTTACTTAATTTTCTACGTGTTAGACAAAATGCCATGGGAAGGAGCAAATAACAAAAAGTAACTATTTTCTTTCAATTTTTAACAAATAGAATGAATTATTTATCATTATTCTGATAGATACTTAGATTCAGGTTGGTTATGTCAACAAAATCATCTTTTTAAAGTGCAAAAACATTAATTTTCATGGAGGGAGAAATATAAAAAAGTTATTTTGCAATGCATGATTATTGGATTAAAAGTAAATGATAAATGAAAATAGCATTAGAAAGAAGAAAAAAATAATAAAAAGAGCTGAAAATACAGAGATGCTAGAGAAATCACGAACAGCGGGAGGGAGAACTTAAAGAATGATTCCGTTTAATTGAAATTTCTTTGTGGGTGCTGTCAAGAATTTTTCACACTTTATTAAACCAGAAATATCAACTCATTAACCCTCAAATAGACTCCAAAAACATACTCCCTCCCTCAAAAAAACTTGATTATCTATGTGAATCCCAACTAAGAAATTCTGTAGATCCTTTATATGCTTGCTGGCTAAAAATAAATTTCTTGGATTCCTTTTCTTAAAATCAAAAGTTACTCACCATAACGAAAACTAAACCTATTTCAACCTAAAGAAAGATCAAGAGGGCAGGATATGCGATTTGGTTAACTCAGTTAAGAAGAAATATAAACAAAACATAATTTACTGGGAAAGAGTAAGGGGATCAGGGAGTGAGAGAGAATTTCGAGGAGCTAGACTAGTGCCCCAAACAAACAAAAATCCCCAAAAGATCCTGTTTTCGCATTATCGATAAATTATTATTTAAGAGCAGAATAAATTTGCAAAATCAGCAAACTCCCCAAACAGACAAAAAATTCCTTTTATAAATGGAAAATTATGGGCAGTTACTATATCGAATGACAGATGGTACATAGTCATCTCAAGGATAGTCTAAAAAAGTGTTTTGCCTACCAGGTGATGTCAAATTGAGTTTCGATGCATTGATGATCCCTTCCAATGAGAAAAATAACCAACAAACAGCGAAAAATGCTGTTGAGATAGTTCAACCTTAGAGACACCTGAGCAGTGACAGCACTAATGAATAAACAGAAAGTTGTGAATTTATTATTAAATAATCGGGCAACTCGAGTTCTTCATCGTCTACATCACTTTCAGACACATTTCCATTGGCCACGAAGGATACATTGTAGAATGTTTCACAGCAAAAAGTCTCAGTGGTGAACTCAGATTCTCATTTTCTTCAATATGAGCTTGTTTCATCCATGGACCAAGCTCCAATAGATTATTCTAAGAATAAAATATACTTGGAAGCAGTGCTTGAAGATCATCTTTCTCAGAGACAATGCAAGCTTGAAGAAGATGATGCAATTAAAAGTGCTTTGGAAACAGTGAAAGCATACTGTAATTCGATGGTTGAAGTCGAATAAATCATGAAATCCTTCTAAAATCAAAATGAATTAGTCTCCGATCAGATCATCACGGAATTCAAGAAAAACTTGAATCTACAGAGAACCCAGCTAGCTTAAAATCAGCAGAAATTCTACATGTACTCAGTGTTTGTAATAGATTAATCTAGAATCTATGGCGAATTATTGAAAGGAATATCAGTGAATCTACTTGGATTGTTAGAATTCTCAGCTGGGTCATTTGCTGAGTAACTTTTAAGATTAGGGAATACCAATCTTTTTGATTCTTAATCAAGCACAACGCTGACGCTATCCCGCATGCAATAATTCGTAAATGCGATGTAGTTTAATAATTGTGGAGTTTCTGAAGATTAGAATCTTGTTTTCGTAAAAGCAGATGAAAAATAGCAAATATCTGTTTCTTCAAAAAGCTAGATCGTGCCGCTAAGCAGTTCAGTGATTCTAAATGGACATACTTTCATCTACGCCTTCATGCATATTACTGAAGTATTCTTGGATCAAAATATCAACAATAATATCTCAAATAATGCTCAAATTTCCTCTACAACTTAAATTTATCCATAAATGTAATCTTATCTCGAAAGCTGCAATTAATTATTATAAAAATACTACTCCCTTGGATCTCAACGGAAGAAGAGATATCGCAAAACAAAGCTGCAAGTAGAACAAGAGCTCAAGTTTTATCTGGCTAAAAATCACTCAAATCTCAACTGACATCATAAAAAATATTCACAAATCGAAGGGCATTCTCAGCACAAACGATCATAAATTCAATTTCTATGAAGGTCTCTCCACTGTCTCTTTTTCTCTTATCCAACGCACATTATCTCCTCATAACCACTCTATCTCCCGTATTCATTTTCTTTCCATTTAACAATTTTATAACAAATAATATTTCCCATAAAAACTTTTAAAAAATAATTGGTATATTTCCACTCATAGAATCATTCATTGTGTGTTTTTGTGTGTGATAAAACCTCTAATTTTGTAACAAATAGCATATTCATTCATAATAATAATAATTCCACTTTTAATTAAATAATAAACATTTGATATTTTAAGTCAATTATTGTTTGGCTCCGTAGTAATTGTTATCAAGATAAGGGAAGCTAGAAAGTAACTTTAGAGAAGGATAATAATTATATTTAATAATTCTTCTAATTTTGTACTATTTACTCATCCATTCATTCTAATTAATAAATACTAAGCCATAATTTCAATTTAGATTCTTATAATAAAGAAAAAATTAATCAATTTAGAAAGTAAAATAAATACATACACGCATCTTAAAAAACAAATCGATAAACACTTCTTCTAGGAGTTGTCTGCAAAAAATTGATCTAATTGTATTATTTATTTTTCTACAACAAACAAAATATTCTAGGTCATTCACTTCAGGCAAATGAAATCGAAACCACAGACTATCGAGAATATTAGCCAAGTTGCAATCGCTAATGCTAAGAAGATCAATATTTTTAGCCAAAAATACTTCAATTCTTCATATAAACACCCTTTTTAGGAATAAATTGTTCACAATTATTGTCATTTCCACTTTCCAAATTGATGCTTTCCTAGCAAGTTTTTTATTATTCTTCTTCACCTTTTGCATTGTTTTTTTATACCCTGAATTCCATGTGTAATTCGCTATCTCCAATAAGAATATTAAGATTCTTTGTCATGACATTTGGGATGTATGGTATTTTGTTCGTTTCTGCTAGAATTTCCTGTTTGCTGAGAGAATTAAGCTCAGTTATTCTTTTAACTACCATATCAGTCAGCTATCGATTCAACTACAATTCATTTGCTTTCACTTATTCCTCAACGCCTACAACATTTGTAACATACTGAATCATATCCTAAATAAACTTCAAAGCGACAATGCTTGGATATTCGTTATCAGTCACACAAATGAACATAAACTATCCATTATTAAATCCAATTGATTGAATCTTCACGCTCTCAAATAACCCTGTTTCAATAGCATTCGAGCTCATGTATCGAATCACCTTGATTATGTTTTGATGAAATTTTCTAGAAGAATCACTACTGTATTCGGCAAGGATTGTTTTCTTTTGGTGGACTAGCAGAGCATAGTGAATCTTGCAGGTCATATGCTCTCTCTTGCTGGGGGTAATTAATCGATATAAATATCGCTCGCAAATAGAAAAACAGTGGGAATATCAAAAAGAAAAACTTGAGTTTTTGCAATTTTTTGGCGCTTGAAAAAATTTTGTTTTTACAAAATGAAAATCGATTTGATTAAGCTACTAAGAGTCCATAAATAAAAAAAAGAATCATCGATAAGTAGTTTAGATTATTCTTCCCTTCTTAATGGTTTGATTTATTGGGAGAAATAGCATATATTTTCAAGTAGCCCAGATGAAAAAGAGTGCACTATGCACAAAACAAATCAAGTATGAGAGATTTAGATACTTTATTAAGAACCTTTTGGATAAATAAAGAATTCA
>Ga0302271_10003765_pt1 | contig 12546 bp, 13 predicted proteins | sample III_Bog_N1_1_FD_198767 | JGI IMG/M metagenome (GOLD analysis project Ga0302271, IMG submission 198767) | Peat permafrost microbial communities from Stordalen Mire near Abisko, Sweden - III_Bog_N1_1 | ecosystem: Environmental > Terrestrial > Soil > Wetlands > Peat | place: Sweden: Abisko... | reverse complement strand
GAATGCAGAGCTGGATGGTCAGGCAGGTATCCAGGAATTAGCCGGGAATGCAACCATGCTGTATTACATGACTGAGGAAGCACATGAAGGAAAAGATGCTTTCCTGCAGAAACGGAAACCTGATTTCTCGAAATTTCCTAAAATGCCGTGAGGTACTAATTACACGAATTAAAACGAATTTCACTAATTCGTGTAATTCGTTTTAATTCGTTTAATTCGTATTTATGAAAATAAAATCCTGGATAGAAGCTTTTAGGCTTCGTACGTTGCCATTAGCATTGTCGAATACCATTATTGGATCCTGCCTGGCAGCAGCAGATGATAAGTTTCGCTGGCCCATATTTGGCTTAGCGGCTTTGACCACCATCATGCTGCAAATCATGTCGAACTTGGCCAATGATTATGGTGATTTTGTAAACGGGAAGGATACTGCCGAGAGGATTGGCCCGAAGCGTATGGTTCAATCGGGTGAAATAACACCCCGGATCATGTTGCGGGGGATTATTCTCATTGGAATATTGTGTGCCGTTTCAGGAGTTTCCCTGATTGTCATTGGTACCGAGGGCATACCTTTAACCAATATGCTTTTGTTTGGAGTGTTGGGACTAGCAGCAATAGCAGCAGCCATCAAATATACCGTGGGTAAAAATCCATACGGCTATCGGGGCTTGGGTGATATTTTTGTGTTTATATTCTTTGGCCTGGTAGGTGTTATCGGTACCTACTTCCTGCATACTCAAACCTTCCGATGGGATTTGTTGCTGCCCGCCTCTGCCATTGGTATGCTTAGCACCGGTGTCCTGAACATGAATAACATGCGGGACTATGAAGCCGATAAGAATGCCGGTAAAATGACCATTGTGGTTGCAATGGGTACCCGGAATGCAGCACTATACCACTTGTTCTTAATGTGTGGAGCCATGCTCTTAGCCATTGTTTATACCCTGATGAATTATCATACTCTTTGGCAATGGTTGTTTGTACTTTCATTCCCTGTTTTGTTCCTGAACCTGAAAAAAGTATTCACCTACAAAAATGCGTTGGAATTATATCCCGAGCTGCCGCGTTTATCCATGGCTAGCTTGGTGTTTGCATTAACCTTTGGAATTGGACTTTTACTTTAAAGCTATTATCAAATGAGCATTTTCACAGCACGTAATATGTTAAGGGAGGTCATCGAGCACGATAGCCATTTGCTGCCTGTGCTGAACCGTTTTGGGATTAAACTGGGTTTTGGGGATGCCACCATACAACAAATCTGCGACTCCCATAATATTAATCAGGAGTTTTTCCTGGCAATTATCAATGTGTATCACAATGAAGGGTATTTCCCTACCCAGAAATTGCTGGAGCTGGATACGAACGAGATTATCCGGTATCTGGTTGAATCTCACCGTTATTACAAGACTCAGATTATTCCGGAGATAGAACAGGTATTGTCGGATTTGGTGCAAAATGATAATTCACATAAAGATATTTTCTTATTGCTTAAAAAGTTCTTTGAAAACTTCAAAGATGAATTCAATAAACACATTGAGCAGGAAGAGACCATTATATTTACTAAAATACTTGAACTTACTTCGGCAGATGCCCGATTGAACCCGGAAGAGAAGGACCTTTCATTCCTTGATTTTGTGAACATACATTCCCAGCTTGATGATAAAATTAATGATATAAAGAATTTGTTGTTCAGGTATTTACCACCCATTGATGATGTTGTAAAATGCAATGCGTTTGCAATGGCTATTCTTAGGTTTGAAAAGGATTTGAAAGATCATGGACGTATTGAGGACAGGGTCCTGTATCCAAAAGTAAAACAATATCTATAAAGTTGGACGGGAATGGACGATACTCAAATAAATATATTGATTTTCTCTCCTTCGGAAACGATTCAACGTGGGTTAAGCAGTATCATCTCCGAAGCCGGATTTGAATACTTCCTGTTGAAGAATGCTGATGACCTTTTCGACTATCCCCATTTGTTGGGATTGGTGCTGGTGATGATTTCACAGGAATCCTATTCGGAGAATGCCGGTTTTATTGATGAATTTTGCCAGCAGGCTGCTGAGGTCAGCTACCTTTTTCTGGGTGAAAGTCTGAATATGAATAATCAGATTAACCTGAATGACAGTGCTGCTGTCATACAACATAAAGTGCAGCAGGAGGTGAACCGGTACCTGGATAAACATCAAGTGTCACACAGCAGGGAATTAAGCAGGCGTGAGATTGAAGTGTTGAAATTAGTGGCGTTGGGAAATACCAACAAGGAAATTGCCGATAGTTTGTCCATCAGCACCCATACAGTCATATCACACCGTAAGAACCTGACTGAAAAAACAGGTGTGAAAACGATTTCAGGACTGACCATGTATGCCGTTATTAAACAAATTATTGACATTAAGGATATCAATACCGACAATCTGAAATAAATAAAAACCCCAACTTTAAGCGATTGTTGGGAGTACGTGAATAGACTAATTTTGCATTGAAATTTTATTAAACAAACATAAATACATTTCAATGAAAAAGATTCTATTTATCGCATCACTCTTTTTAGTATTGGCAGTTAATGCCCAGGACCGTCTGTTTACATACACCTATCAAAGCAATGTCCTGAATAAAGGGCAGAAGGAACTTGAAGTCTGGTCGACAATGAAAACAGGTCGTCAGGATTATTTTCGGGGGTTCGACCATACCCTGGAATTTGAAGTGGGGCTTGGCGCTAAACTGCAAACAGCATTTTACCTGAATTCATCTTATTCGACGGGAATAGTTACTGATAATGGCATTCAAAGTGTGGAAGATGAGAAAAGCTTTAGTTTTGCCAATGAGTGGAAACTGAAGCTGAGCGATCCAGTCAGTAATTCCATCGGGTCAGCAGTCTATGTTGAATATACATTAAGTCCTCAGGAGGTTGAACTGGAAGGGAAGCTGATTTTCGACAAGCAGATAGGCAAAACGGTTCAGGCTTTGAATATCTCAGGGGAATATGAGTTTGTCAATGAACTGGTACCGGTAAATTCGTTGATTGAAGTGCAGAAAAGTCATGAGGTAAAACTCAACCTGAATTACGGTCTTGCCTGGCAGCTCAATAAACATTTTTCCATTGGCATGGAGGCTTATAACAATAACCTGTTCCGAAACAATGCGTTTGAGTTTTCTGTTTTATCAGCAGGACCTTGTATCTCGTATTACACAGATGGATTTTGGGTAAACCTTTCGGTATTGCCCCAGATTACAGATTTTAAATCCGGGAAATTAGATTATACAGAAAATGAAAAACTCAGGACACGTTTGCTCTTCTCGTTCGCGTTATAATACAATCAGTGTTGTATTGATGCTGCTTTGCCTTGTGGGTTGTGTATCCGTTTTGTATATTCCCACCAGCAACGATGCAGTGAGTCAAAATATTCCATTGGAAACGTTGACCAAAGGGCGGGATTTGTATGTGAAGAATTGCGGCAGTTGCCATAATCTGTACCTGCCTGCCAGATTCACTAAAACCGAATGGACGAGAATTACTCAGGTGATGAAAGACCGGGCTAAGGTTACAACCCTTGAGGTTCAGCAAATCAACCAATATCTGGGGGTGAAGGCTAAAAAAGAATAAACAGATTTGTAATAAACAATACAATGCTCACAGCAAGGTATAAAACGATTCATTTGCAGTTTAAATTCCCCGCAGGTACTTCCCGCGGGGTATTATTGCATAAACCCTCTTCTTTCCTGATTCTGGAAAAAGATGGCTTTACTGGCATTGGCGAATGTTCCACCATCCCCGGCCTGAGCATTGATCCGGTTGAATCTTATACTGAAAAGCTGGATACGCTTTGCAGTATTTTGAATCAAGGGGCAGACCCATCATCAATTGACCTGGAAGGATATCCTTCGATTGCATTCGGGCTTGAAACAGCCTTGCTGGACCTTGCTGCCAAAGGTTCCAAATGCCTTTTCCCGGATTCAGCATTCACCAAAGGTGTTACCGGGATTCCCATCAACGGACTGGTGTGGATGGGTGACAAAGCGTTTATGCAAAAACAGATACGGGAGAAGATTGAATCTGGATATCACTGCATAAAACTGAAAATAGGAGCCAATGATTTTGATACCGAACTTGAAATTATTGCCGGGATACGTTCGCAATTCTCTTCTACGGATATGGAAATACGCCTGGACGCCAACGGTGCTTTTGGTCCCCATGATGCACTCGATAAATTAATCAGGCTTTCTGTGTATGACATCCATTCCATCGAGCAACCCATCCGGCAATACCAGTATGATGCTATGATGGATATATGCGCTTATTCCCCCATACCCATTGTGCTGGATGAAGAATTGATAGGACTTAATTCCGATGAAAAAGAATTTATGCTTGAAAAAATAAAACCGGCTTACATTATCCTGAAGCCAAGTCTGCTGGGTGGTTTTCGTGAATCGCAGGAGTGGATACAACTGGCTGAAAAACATCATACAGGCTGGTGGGTTACTTCGGCTCTCGAAGCCAATATCGGATTGAATGCCATTGCTCAATGGACGGCAACTTTGGGTTCTCCTATGCCCCAGGGTCTGGGGACCGGGCAATTGTATTATAACAACATACCATCTCCGCTGACCATTGAACAGGCTAAGTTGTATTACCGGCCTGATAAAGGGTGGGATGTAAGTTCAATTTTAAACTGATTTATGGAAAGCATATTACTCAACGGCATCCGTTATGATTCTCAGAACCTGGATAAAATCTTTTGTTTAGGTGAATTCCCTGATTCGTTTCGGGAGGCGATTTATGATTTCCTGCAGAACTGGTACGACGATACCGACTTTATTCTTGCAAATACTTCAGGTTCCACGGGTAATCCAAAGGGTATCAGGCTGTCAAAGCAAAGCATGGTGAACTCTGCCCGCATGACCAACAGTTACTTTGGCCTTACTGCGGAGAGTGTCGGGTTGCTTTGCCTTCCTGCCACCTATATTGCAGGGAAAATGATGCTGGTACGAGCCATGGCAAGTGGATTTAACCTCTTGACAGTAGAACCTTCGGCTAATCCGTTTGAAATGCTTCATACGGCTATTGACTTTGCGGCCATCACTCCCTACCAGCTGTTCCATTCAGCCGAAAGCCTGCAACACTGTCAGATTGGAAAAATAATAGTGGGAGGTGCCCCTGTTACTGCTACCCTTGAAAAGCTTTCCGATGAAATTCCGGCAGAATTGTATGAAACGTATGGAATGACAGAGACCTATTCGCACATCGCCTTGCGCCGTTTTAATGGTGTGCAGAAATCGGAATACTTTACCATTCTCAATGGCGTATCCATCCGTCTCGATGAACGGGAATGCCTTGCCATCCGTGCTCCACATTTAATTCCGGGGGAAATACAGACAAACGATATTGTTGAATTGAAAGGGGATTCATCCTTTCGTTGGTTGGGACGTGCTGATTCAACCATTAATTCGGGTGGAATCAAGATTCATCCTGAAAGTGTTGAGCGGAAACTGGAAGGCATTATCCCAACTCCTTATTTTATAACTTCCTTTCCGGATGAGGCCCTTGAAAATAAAGTGGTGCTGGTCATTGAGTCGGAAGCCTATTCTCCCCAACAAGAGGATGCATTCAATGCCCACCTGGGGGAAGTCCTCTCAAAATATGAAATGCCAAAACAACTGCTTTATCTTCCCCGGTTTATTTATTCAGAAAGCAATAAAGTATTGCGGAAAGAGACTTTAGTCAAAGCTTTAAAATAACAGTTTGTCCTCAGATTACACTGATTAACACAGATTAATAATCAGTGTAAGTCAGTGTAATCTGAGGACAATATTAATCTTTTATCCAGTATTATTTGTGGAAATTTTTTATATTATTTGCCTGATGATAATTTGAATTCGATGCTGAAACTTTTCCGTTCAATCGAAAATCCACCTCCCTGCATTCCACTCATCATTTGGCTTTGCATCTCCTGTCCGGGCATTTCCCCGATTTCGCTGCCGCCAATTCCACCGCCTTCCATATCCCTGCCTCCCATTTCACCACCCATTCCTCTGCCGCCACCACCGCCGCCATGCATTCCACCACCACCGGACATTCCTTTGCCTCTGCGGCCACTCATTTTCTTAATGTCATTCTTCGAAAGTTCGTTGATGTTTACCTGAAGCTGGATGGGCGTGCTGCTTGCATCCGACATGACAAATACATTCCCGAATATCTCCCGCAGGGGGATCCGTATTTCATAAGTTGCCAGGTCCCTGGTCGATTTGCTTCGTGCAAAACAGATACTTTTTTCGTCCGGGTTTTCCGAAGTGATTTTTCCTTTAGAGAATTGAAACCCATCCAGAATTGCCGTATCTTTTGGGATTACGTGATTGTCTCCGGGCGTTTTATACGTCAGGTTATCCGGTTTGCCATCATGATTGATGATCATAGGGGGCATTTCTCCTTTTTTCAATGCGGGGAAATTGATCCCTACCTTGATGGGAGGTGATGTCTTTACTTTCAGCTTTATATTAAAACCTGCTGTCAGCATTTGTGTTTGTGACATCCGATCGGCAGCCTTTAAAATGATATATATGTTTTGGGAGTCGTTCCTGAATTCATACTTCATATTCGACTCTGCATTAAAGAAGCGGGGCAAGGTACCCCAGTCCGATCCGTCACCATCAATCACTATCGATTGTGGTTGCCATTTTGAGGTGCTTACCTGCGCGTATGTTGCGTAACAGGTACATAAAGCACCAAGTAACAGGGTCTTAAAAATTCGTTTCATTATTGTATTGATAAATTAGTGAATATGTATTTTATATTTTGTCCGATAATCTTCCTGAGAAATTTTGATAACCTGCTTCTTCCTCCCGGCTCAAAGCTCGATGCTCAACGCTCAACGCTCATTGATTCCTGCCTTGTACATTTCCAGTGCCCTGTTACGTGCATAAACATGTTCGACCATAGGCTCCGGGTAGTCAAATGTATCCAGCTCTTTTACCCAGTGATGGATGTACTTCAATTGCGGGTCAAACTTTTTAATTTGTTCCGATGGATTGAAGATCCGAAAATAAGGGGCGGCATCACATCCGCAACCTGCAGCCCATTGCCAGTTCCCGTTATTGGCCGATAAGTCGTAATCCAGTAGTTTCGTTGCAAAATAAGCTTCTCCCCATCGCCAGTCAATCAGCAAATGCTTAGTCAGGAAACTGGCTGTCACCATACGTACCCTGTTGTGCATCCAGCCTGATTCGTTCAACTGCCGCATGCCTGCATCCACCATCGGGTAACCGGTAGCCCCCTGGCACCAGCGTTCAAATTCTGCCTCGTTGTTTCTCCAGGCAATGCCTTCATATTGCTTCTTAAACGATCGTTTTTCCACTATTGGGAAATGAAAGAGGATGCTCATGAAGAATTCCCGCCAGATAAGTTCATTCAGCCAGGTCTCGCTCAGTTTGGTTGCCAAAGATACTAATTTACGGATACTGATGGTTCCGAAACGGATATCTGTGCTTAATCTAGTGCTTCCTTCTATGGCCGGAAAATTCCTCGTTTCCTCGTATGTACGTATTATGTTCTCATTCACTTCAGGAGGCTGACAGGTTAGTCCTGTCTTATGAAAGCCAAGTTCTTCCAGCTCAGGGATTGCCTGCCTGTCGGCTTTTACAAAATGATCTTTTAGTTTTTCAGAAGGATAGGGGCTGTAACTTTCCGGTGTCACTTTCTGTTTCCAGATCCTGGAATAAGGCGTAAAAATGGTATATGGTTCACCGTTCCCTTTCAGTATATCGTCCCTTTCAAAAATCACCTGATCCTTTGCCGTGTTGAATTCAATATTGTTCTTTTCCAGTAAACCCTTTATTGCACGATCCCTCTTCAGGGCATAGGGTTCGTAATCGCGGTTGCAATAAACTGCTTTTATATCAAGTTCAGCAGCAAGCTGTTCGAAAACTTCAACAGGTTTCCCAATCCTCACGAACAATGAGCTTCCAATAATTTCCAATTGCTCGCGAAGCATGATGAGTGTTTGATGTATGAAATCCACCCTGCGGTCCCACTTGTCATCAAGTTGCGAGAGAATCGTGGTGTCGAAAATGAAAAGAGCCATCACCTTCACCCCCGATTGCAGCGCCTTCAGTAATCCCGCGTTATCTTCCAGTCGAAGATCGCGCCGAAACCAAAAAACCGTAACCGTTGAATTTATTTTCGTCATAGAATGAACAAAGTAAGGATTTTATGCGTAATTTTGTCACAAATGTAGTGGAGTTTTCGATACTATTTAACATCGGCAACAGATTTTACGGAAAATTATCCAAAACACGCAGGCTTTTATTTTTCTATACAAAATTCAACCCTTATGAGACAATTACCTCCCCAGTCACATCCTTCGTATGGTTTTTCGGCCACCCCCTTTGGCGAATGTTGCATTGCTTTCTCCAACGATGGCATTTGCGCCCTTACCTTCCCTGAAACCCACGAAAGTGCCTTTTCCGACCTGGATAACCGCTTCCCTGATGTCGATTTCAAACTCAATGAAGATAAGGCTGACCGCCTGGTACGCCAGATTTTCGAAAATGGCTCGAAGCCTGTATTAAACCTTATTGGCACTGAATTTCAACTTTCCATCTGGGATGCTCTGCAACAGGTTCCGGCCGGAAAAACAACCACCTATGCCCTGATTGCTGAGCAAATCGGTCGTCCAAAAGCAGTACGTGCCGTTGGTACTGCCATTGGTGCCAACCCCATTGCCTACCTCATCCCCTGTCATCGTGTCATCCGCACCGACGGTACCCTGGGTGGTTTCCGCTGGGGACTGGAATGCAAGATGAAAATGCTGGCATACGAAAAGAAATGAATGTTTTGTTTTATATCAAACATTCAATCCTTTAAGTTACTAAATCTCCGGTTGAAATTTTCAATTATCTGAATTTAAACATTCTAACAATGATTGAAAATCCCGTAAAGCCTTTTTTTATCTGCATGAAAGAACCTGAAGCATTATGGAAAATCCAAGAGTGCTTCCTGATTTGTGAATGAACTCTTCCTTTCCAATATTAGAATTCTTATTTTTATACCATTGTTTAGGTTGCCAAATGGTGGACCCCGAATTAAAGTTGCCGGTTAATTTCGGTTTCTTTATTCGTATTCCAATGAATTGCTCCTTTTTTTTATGCACGACCCGAATCGACCCTGACTTTAGTGACAAAAATGCACTTTTCAATCGGTAAGTGTTCGCTATCATAATTGATTTCCCTAATAGCTTCCTTCTTGTCGGTGTCTTTGCTATGATTGTACTTGCCTCCGGTTTAGTGACCGTAAATATGGGCAATGTGGCGGTAATTACCATGTTCGGAAAGGATGTGCATATTATGCCTCAGGGTAAAAACCATCTGTTAAATTGTATAAAGGTCCGTAATGATTCCAGATTGAACACAACAATTAATTCTCTTTTTGATACTCTTCGTTTGATACGAAGCTATTAATGACATAAAAAAAGCCTCCCAAAATGAATTGGAAGGCTTTAATTGGTGATCTAACTGGGGCTCGAACCCAGGACCCCATCCTTAAAAGGGATGTGCTCTACCAGCTGAGCTATTAGATCATCGTACTTTGTATGCTGCTTAACGAAAAAAGTGACCCAACTGGGGCTCGAACCCAGGACCCCATCCTTAAAAGGGATGTGCTCTACCAACTGAGCTATTAGATCGTTTTTCAAAAGCGAGTGCAAAGATACGGCTTTTTTTTAATCTCACAAATGCTGGTTTTAAAAAAACAGGTATTATTTAAACAGGGGGATGTAACCAATAGAAATCCAGTTGTTTGAAAAAAAATAAAAAATACGAAACTTTTTTCAGTTCCCCGAAAGTATTCCAGGGAACTGAAAACTCCAGATAAATTAACGGTCCGTCCACTGTATTTTCGGACCAATACCATAGTAACATTATAAAATATAGTATCTTTGCACTTTGTAAACACTTAAATTAACTTGTAAATAAGATTTTGGATAATTTTACCTACATCCTGTTGACATTAATTTTCTCTGCTTTCTTTTCGGGGCTAGAGATTGCTTTTATCACTTCGAACAAATTACGTTTCGAGTTGGATAAAAAGCAAGAGAACCTCGCGTCTTCCATTTTGTCCATTTTCTATCGCCACCCACAGCAATTCATTTCCACCATGCTGGTAGGAAATAATATCTGCCTGGTAATTTATGGTTTGTTGATGGCGGAAGTGTTGACACCATGGTTAAGCCCGATTGGGAATGAATTTCTGATTACCCTGATACAAACCATACTGGCCACTTTCATCGTATTGATTACGGGTGAGTTCCTTCCAAAAACGATATTCAGGGTAAATCCTAATTTGTGGTTACGTATTTTTTCATGGCTGCTCTTGTTCTTTTTTGTTGTATTATATCCCGTTTCCCGTTTCAGTACATGGCTTTCAATCGGAATACTGAAGATATTCCATGTGAAAATCAGCTCCACTACCCAGAAGAACGTGTTTTCACGTATTGATTTGAATTACCTGATTCAAGAAAGTTTTGATCACAAAGAGAATGAAAAGGAACTGGAAAACGAGGTAAAGATATTCCAGAATGCCCTCGATTTCTCGAAAGTAAAGTTGCGCGATTGTTATGTGCCCCGAACCGATATCATTGCTCTGGATTACGGAACGGATGTGGAAACCCTGAAACAGACATTTATAGAGACAGGGCTTTCGAAAATCCCGATTTACAAGGGGGATATCGATAATATCGTGGGGTATATCCATTCTTCCGAAATGTTTGAACACCAGAACGACTGGAAAAAACAAATCAACCCTATCCCTATTGTGCCGGAGAACATGGCAGCACAAAAGCTTATGAAACTCTTTTTGTTACAGAAAAAAAGCCTGGCGGTAGTGGTGGATGAATTTGGAGGTACGGCCGGAATAGTGACACTCGAGGACATCATGGAAGAAATCTTTGGAGAGATTGAAGATGAACACGACAATAACGATTACATAGCCGAACAAACTGCCGAGCATGAATATATATTTTCAGGCAGGTTAGAGGTAGATGCCATTAATTCCAGGTTCAATTTAAATATCCCGGAATCGGATGACTATGAGACTCTGGCAGGTTTTATTTTGCACAATCATCAGCATTTCCCGAAAGTAAATGAGATAATCCGAATTCAGGGATTTACACTGAAATGTGTAAAGGTAACCAACAACAGAATAGAATTAGTGAAACTGGCAATCAGTGAGGAAAATTGAAAAAAGAAGGATATTAAAGGGTTAAATTGATATATCTGCAAGAAAAAAATGAAATCGCATTTAGATAAACTTTTTTTTTTGTATATTCGTGCCCTCAAATTAAGTGAAAATTCAAACTAAAAAAATACAAATTAATTTCAAAAAATGGCTACATTAGAAAAGATTAGAAGCAAAGGAGTTTTACTGGTCGTAGTGGTAGGACTTGCATTATTAGCCTTTATTGTAGGCGATTTCCTGAAAGAGGGATCCACCTATTTTAATAAGTCGAAAGAGACAGTTGCTAAGATTGTGGGTGAGGATATTAACATCAAGGAATATTCTGCTGCTATTGATCAAATGACGGAAGTTTACAAAATTGAAACCGGAAAAAGTGAATTGAACGAAGAAATGATGACTCAACTTCGTCAATCGGTCTGGGAAAGTCTGGTAAATGAGAAGATTTTAACTGCAGAAGCTAAGAAATTAGGTCTTGCAGTAAGTAAAGATGAACTTTCCGACCGCCTGATTGGAAACAACATTCACCCTTTAATTCTTCAACGCCGTACGTTTGCAGGTGAAAACGGCCAGTTCAGCCGCCCGCAATTAGTACAGTTTTTAAATAGCCTGGATGAAGCCCCTACCAGTGAGGAGATGAAACAACAGATTTCGAAAGCAAAAAGCTATTGGATGTTCTGGGAAAAGAATGTAAAAAACAGCATCCTTCAGGAAAAATACAATGCCCTGATCTCGAAAGCGGTTACAGCCAACAGCATTGATGCCAAAATGAGCTATAACGATCGTAAGACCAGCGTTGACGTGGCTTATGTGGTTCAACCTTATTTCTTAATCTCTGATTCGTTAGTGAAAGTGAGCAGCTCGGAAATCAACGACCGCTACAACAAACAAAAAGCCCAATACAAACAGGATGCGAATTGTGGTTTCAGTTATGTAACTTTCGATATCAAACCCATGAAAGAAGATTACAAGGAAGCTGAAAACTGGATGAACAAGTTAAGTGGTGAATTCAAAACTACCGAAGATGTTGCCGGATTGGTAAACTCAAATTCTGATATCATGTATGATGGAAAGAATTATTCGGCTAAATCAGTACCTGCTAATTTAAAAGATTTTGCATTTGGCGGAAAGACCGGTGATGTATTTGGTCCTTCGTTTATGAACGATACCTATATGATGGCCCGCATCATGCAATCAGGCATCATGCAGTCGGATTCAGTGAAATTACGTCATATCTTTTTAGTGACTAAGGATGCTTCGAAAGCAGATAGTTTAATTGCAGCCATTCGTGGTGGTGCTGATTTTGCTGCATTGGCAAA
>Ga0302271_10003764_pt1 | contig 12551 bp, 9 predicted proteins | sample III_Bog_N1_1_FD_198767 | JGI IMG/M metagenome (GOLD analysis project Ga0302271, IMG submission 198767) | Peat permafrost microbial communities from Stordalen Mire near Abisko, Sweden - III_Bog_N1_1 | ecosystem: Environmental > Terrestrial > Soil > Wetlands > Peat | place: Sweden: Abisko... | reverse complement strand
TTTTGAAAAGCTTAAAGCGAGTTTCAACTAAATAGAAATTTAAAGATTGATATTTCGCATCTCATCTTCCTCATGTACTTCATCATTGATTGACACAAGAATTCACTCACACCCAGTTATCTTATGCACACAAGAAAAATCAATCTTCTCTCATTAAAATGTTGATAAAATCAATTGTTAAGGCGATAGTAGCATACATCAAACTCCTCCTGTTTCTAAAATCCAAACAATAGATTCTTCTTTAGAAATACAAACACAAAGCACTCGCAATAAGTATCTTTAAAATATTTAACCAAACAAACTTTATTCAGACATCAAAATAACATTTAAATAATGAAAATTGATCTTTTTTGCTTTTTGCTTTTGGATTTTTTAGTTTGAACAAAAAAAAGCCCTTCAAAGAAGAGCTCTCGACAGGTATGCAACGAACTCAGGGCATACTTCTGCATGATCACTGATGATCCCAATCAGGAGTTTCGCATCGCTTGTTGAAGGAAGATCCAACTGACTTGCAAGCTTATCTCTCAGATCCTTGTAGCTGTTGAGAAAAAACAAAAACAACAATTTCAAGTTAAAATTTTAGAATAAAACTTTTATTAAAAATGACCCATTACCTGAGCTGCTATTTCTACTAATCCAAGTGCACATTGTTAATATTATTTTTGCTGCGTTGAAACAGCGCTTTATTGTTGCTGGGTACGTTCAATCCGCCATGGAAACAAGGCAAATCACTATTCTGCAACGGATCCTTGATTCCATTAGTTCTACTACTAAGATTCGAGCTGTAATTGATAGGAATATTATTATTATTATTTTCATGATTCACCTGTTTTTCTCGTTATTAGTCCATTTATGCTCTCTTTTTGGTGTTATTTTCGAAGAGTCTATTGATATATTCCGAATCATAATCAATTTTCTTCGTGAAATTCCTCCAATCATCGTAGTCCCCTCCTGCTGTAACTGCTGCAGCTGTCCTAACATTTTTGTTATCTTTTTGATTATAACCCCCTTTGTATAAACTCCCTGAGTTTCTCGAACTAGACGTTAAAGAACCATCATTATTATTGAGCATACTAAAACTATTCGTAGTTAGGATCTACTCAGAAGGATTATTATTTTTGCTACTGAACGATTGTTAATGCTGCTAGGATTACTTGTCCTGATGGCTTGGCTCATTATACTATTAATAAAGATCTTATTAAATGTTTGAATTGGTACTTTTATCATTATCCTTAGCTCTTCTAAGTTCTTCTTTTTCTTCTTCGGCTTATTATTATCCAGATTGTTAATGAAACTTCGCAGTATCATAAAGAGGTGTCTTATTAGTAGCAGAACTAGTCAACAAAGAAGACTATGTTTCAAATTCCTTGATGCTTCTGATTTAGAGCCTAGATTTCTATCTCTTTTCAAATCCTTAATCACTATTTCCTTCGTTATCACCATTTCGCTTTATTGGCTGCTAAATACCCTAAGTTTAAGAACTAGGGTAATCCTTTTTTGCATTAAGATTATTGCTTCTTTGATTTGATTCCTTGATTTATTCAGTTTATAGATTATTCTAGTTTGATTCTTGATTGTTAGGTATTTTACTTGGTGTTTGAGTTGGCTAAAGAGCTGTTCTGCTATTATAAAATCGAACTTTTGAAAGATAATCTCCTTTTTCTGTATTTGCAGATAGCACCCCTGAAACTTATGAATTCGTCTCATATGCATCTTCAGCTTATGCACCATCCCTTGTTGGTATGATCTATTGGTTATTCTTGTTAGTATAGTTATTTCCTGGAGCAGTAAGAGGAACTTCCTGACTATTTGGGCTAAATTCTCCATGGCTATTTCTAGAAGATGAGCGATTGAAAGAAGGTTAAGTGTTATTTTTAATGCTGAGATTTTAGTTATTGCGTTGATTTCCTTGTGCTTTCTAAGCATTTTTAGGATCCAAAAGAGCTGTTTGTGGATTCTTTGAACTGAATAACTAAGAACTCTGCGAATTATTAACTTTTTACGATAAAAATGCTTAAGGAGCAGTATCCATCCTCATGTACTGTGATTATACTGTTGTTGTACTGAATAATGGTGCTTTAAGTGAAGTAACTTAATCTGACAAGCGAGAGCACGATGGAATACGTGAATGTGAATGCGATAACGACTGCTAGCTAGAGGGTGAAGATGGTGAAAATAATTGTTTTTTCCAATAATTTTTATTCGTGCTGTGCGGATTTGTTGTATTGTAAGCTTGCGCAGTTGCTGAACTCACCTTGGAGTCGTCTAGATTGTAGGATGTTTGATCAGTTCCAAGTAATCCCTTGAGATAGTTCTTCCCTTTCGAAGCAGTTATATTGGAATGCGCGGATAGCTATCTCAAGCGGAGATTAAACTCATCGAGATCAGCTTTTTGCTCTCGAGATAACCTCTCAATGGTTTCTTTTCGTGGGCTTGTCATAAGCGACATCAGCTGAATGGATTGATTAAGATATCTAAGGTTTATTGTAAAAAAAAGAAAAGGAAGGAAAAGTATGTTTTGTTCGTTGATTAAGAGTATTTATTATGGGGGGAGAGATAATTCATTATATCCTAAAAAGGGACTAATACACAGATCCGTTGTTGAGTTTTGATGTTCTAGCAGGAATTGTGACTTGGAATCTTATTTATTCAATTAAATCCTTATTTATTTGAGTTCTTTTTTCTCTCTCTTTCTTGAGTATCCTCTGAGCTTACTTTCTGTACTTTCACAAAAGATAAATCTTCAAACAAATATACAAAAATATTTCTTTTCTTCTACTGAAATAGATTTTATTTGTTTTTCAAACCAAAATTACAATAAATAGTCAATTAGAAGAACAAACATTCATTATGAATACATATTCATAAACTTGAATTGAACAATAAATTGAGTTGAGATCATTCTTTTTTTTGAGTATGATTAATAATAAACAGCTTCGTTTCTGTAAAAAACAGAAGCCCTCTCACAAAGATGGTTTCTTTGAAAGGAACAAAGTTAGATTCTAGTTTTAAACTCAATTAAACGAATTAAGACTAACTACTATGATATCTCTTGATACAACACATGGATGTCCACATATAAATGAGAGTTAACCCTTACTTGGGTATGATTTTGAGGGCATATTAATTTTCTTACTTTTTATGTAAAATCCATCTTGTTTCTTAATTTTTAAAGTCTGTTTCTTTCTTCAAAGAATATCGTTTTGCTGTCTACTATATCCTAGTCTTTGAGAGTCATCAGAAACTTTTGGGATTCTAGTATGCTAATTTTTCTTGTTGTTTCCACCAGATGCACTTCCAGCTCCAATTGAAATAGGCTTGCCTTTAAATGCAGTGAACGCATTTGATCCTGATGATGCTCCTACAGCTGTTTATTTTGAGCTGAAAACAGGTTAATTTCTAGTAGGATCACTTTCTGGTCCTTCTAGAAAACTGCCTGGAATACAGCATCGGAACATTTACCCTAATGAAGCCATTCTATTGACAAATCTTGGGATTGATTTTCCAAGAAGACGTTGACACACTGCATTTGAGAAATGGTTGCAATTTCGAGATAAAACATCATAGGAATTCCCTGGAAATTAGTTTTTCAGTTCTTCAATAATAGAATTTATCTGATTATACCCAAGTGAGCAATCTCCTAGGTACACAGTTTCTCTGTAAACCACATTATTTGCGTAATCCTTGGGTTCAGTGGAGACCACACCAGTAGAAGTGCCCTCGTGCCCTCCAAAATGGTATTCCACCGAGCCTACTTGAATGCCTGTATGGTAGATACCAAGGCCTATTGAGTGCAAGTAATAATTTGATTTAGCAAGATCATACACGTTCAAGTAGATTTTCATGTCTTTGAATAGTTTTTAAACGTTTAAATGGGTTTTATGTTATGGTTTGAGTAAATTAAAGAATTCGATTGATTGCAACAATATTGGTTTGATTTCCTTGCATTTAAAGTAGCTGAGTTAATCATTCCCGCTTTCTAACTCCCTCGGAATTTCTTTTTCGAAACTCGTTCGATCTTCAACACTCGTATTAAAGCGTTCATATTAACATTTTAATTATTTTACAGACTCACACAAAAATAATTTACAAATAATGGTGTACTACTACAACGAACTAAAACTGCTTGTCCTTGAAAAATAAAAATTATCATGAAAAATTCTATTTCTGCGAGAAAAACCATCAATGTCTATCAATTAAAATGCAAAAGTTCTCTTAGAGCTATTGCTCTCAACTTTTAAGTCTTCTTATTCTCCAGAGAAAGTTATTTGATTATCATTTTAACTCAGCATTCTCCACATATGTTTCATATTTTTATTATACTAAACTTCCTCAAAATTTCCCAAGATTCTTTTCATTCAATTCTTTTCCCCTTTAACTCTTCATTTACTGCAAAAATTCAAATAATGTGCAAGAACCTTTATTCTCGAAGATGTCTTCGTTCTCATCTCCTTTGCATCTTGTTTAGCAACATTCTACGGAGGTTTCTAGGGCCCGTAGAAATAAATTTATTTAACATTAAGAAGGAGGTCTTATATTTCTTGTTTGTTAGAATGTTTCTATGCTAATTCATATGCTTTTTTTCCTTTGTTCGAGAGAATCTCTTTATTCGCTCCATTTTCAATTAAAAATTTAATAATCTCATAATTTGTGTCTTTTTCCTTCGAAGTTAACTCCATTTTTATGGCACACAACTACTGTAACAATGTGAATCCCTTGAGTTTATCTACGATCCAGTTAATATCTGCACCGAATTACAGCAGTAATTCAGCCATTTTAAGACATATTTTTCTATTTTCGAAGACATTTTATTCTTCTTCGAGTCTTTGGAAGCAGCAGACAAACGGTGTGTGGTTAAATGCAGTTGGTTTATTGACTTCAGCCCCTCCAGCTGTGAGAATCCGAAGAATCTCATAGTTTCCTGTCATGCAGGAGATTGTTAAAGGTGTGTGTCCAGATTCTTCAGTGCCCATATCAATATCAATCTATTAGTTTTCCAGTAGCATTTTGACAATATCGTTTCTGCCGTAGTAGCAGGCACATATTAAAGGAGTAATTTTCGAATCAATATCTGCTTCAGTGAATGGTTCAAGAAAATTCATATTTTTAGTTGTGATTCCAAGTTCTTTAAGGGACTCTACATCATTCTGAGAGATCAAATGCAAGATAATCTACTGCTATTCAATCACAAAACATAAAAAATGTCAACATTTTTTGAGATTATCTAAGCGAATATTTGGTTTGTTGCATATCTTAAGAATTATTCTGAAATCAACTTATGTTCAATTCAAAAAGATAACTTTCTTTCTACCTCTTAGACGAACATAGAGCTGTTCATGTGATCTTCAAACTGCTCATATTTCAGGTTGTTCTTCATCTTTGGAATTTTCAAAGATTCTTGAGTACAATTACCACCTTTTTTTTTCTTAATTAATTGTTTTTTTTTATGTTCCTGATTTTTTCTTTCACTTTTTTGGAAGCACTTTCATCAAAAGAACGATTTACAACGATCACTCTATTTAGATCGAGTGAAAGACAGACTTTCATTGTGATTTGATAGTAAGTTCATTCTAGTTAATAATATATTTCAAAAAAGAGTATTGTGATTTATTTGTATTGGGATTATTCATAATCTACTACAGTTAAAAATAAGCACAAAAGTCAATACACAAGAGGACCAATCTAATTTATAATTTTAACCAATCAGACAACATGGAACAATTTAGGATAGTTTACTTGTTAATTTAGTAACTTTCCTAAAGATTCTAGCAAAGTTATCGAAAATGATATTTTACACAAAAAGGAAATAATTTATTTTTATCTTATTTGTAAATGTTATTGCTATTATTGTTCTTCAATTGGACATAACATAATACTTAAGGAGCTCACTGATTGTAAAGGAGTAACAGGATGAGACAAATAATTGTTGGATTAGTTGCAATAAATGTATTTCCGTATTTTTGTTTCGGAAATTCAATTGTGTAGAGTAGTTTAGTTATTCTTGAAAATATATTATTTTATTATTTTGAAGACTATCTCACTCTTTCAGTTATTTTAGATAGATGGCAGTTCAACTCTCATGCAATTTCCTATTTTTATTATTGTATTAATACTCCTTATTTTTCCAAAGGTAAATATTGTTTAATATTGATTATTTATTTTATGACGTTTATGGAAATCGAAAGACAGACAGGCAATTGTCTCAGAAGGTTCTGTGGTGATTGGGAGATTTAAGATAATTAACGTTAATTATCCATTGGAAACCACATGCAAACGTATGCAAGGTTGTTCAAATCAGAGTAGAGAGATAAGTACCTTTTGTCTTATTTTTTCAGTTTGACTTGGAACCTAAAAATATCTTACAAATTGAAGATCTTTATGCAAGGTATTACCTTATGGTATTCATAATTTTTAGAGCATTGTTAAAAAGGGTTAATTAATTGTTTTCCAGTAGAAAATGAACGACTCCATATAGTATTTTTCATAATAAAAGCTAAATGAAGTCTTATGTAATTAGTGGTTATTTGCTTTTTTTGAAGTAATTATAGGGAGTAAAACAGACAATGCGAAAGAATTCACAAAAATATAGTATGAAGAGATTTAGTTTTTTAGATGGATTATGAGGGAGCACAGAAATCTGCACTATCCATTCATGCTAGCTCTCTTAGCTAACTTCTAAACTATTTTGAGAAAAAAGTCTATTTAAAGGTATTGTGCTTTCTTAAATTAAAATTCACACAAAACTGTAGTAAAAAGTAAGTGGCTCAAGAGGAGTTAATTCTTTTCAGGAATCTTTCTAACAAAGAGTCTCAACGATTCTCTCATTTATTTCTTGCCAAAAATGGGAAACCAAGTATGCGCCAGCTGCCAGAATGTAGAGAATCGCAGTGAAAGTAAGGAATTTATTATTTACTGTCAAATAGCAGAAACTGATAGAAGGATGTATCTTCAGAATTTTTTCCAGATTTAGATTTGTTATCTGTTCTGCTTGAATTACCTCCATTTTACATTTTTTTTCTTCTATTTCCCACTAATAGTCCGCAATGAAGGAGGAGTTTCTGGCATACGAGTCCGAGAGAAAGGATTAAAAAACGAAGATATAGATTACAGTGATTCAACTTTCAATATTTGGGATGCAGGTGGTATGAGCACTTTCTAAAGTTAGAACACATTCACAAATTTACTCGCTCCCAATCCAATCATCTTGAAGAAAGGATCTCTCCCTCAAAATCATTCTAGCCCTTCGCATCGTGTCAGCGATCATCTCATAAACTCTGGATCTATAATATTGAAATCATCTTCGAGATAAGTTCCCTTGGCAATCGCGGAAGAATCTGAATTTGAAACGATCGTTGATGATATCAATAATACTTTCAAGAGAAAATGCTCAATAGATGAAGAGCTAGAAAAGGTTAGAGATATTAAGAGTGATAAGATTGTTGAGCATGAGGAAATAATAAAACATGCAGAGAGGATGACTTAGTCAAACGAGAATTAGAAGCATAAAATATTAGAAATTAATTTAGAAAGAAGAAATATCGATGACAATAAGAATAATCAACATAATTAGGATATTAAATTGAAATAAAATGAGATCAAACTAGGATAATATGTTCCAGGAGTTGGTATCAAGGAGACACTCAATTTGAATCATAACTAGAATTCTCCTAAAAGAACCTATAAATCAAATACTTTAAATCCAAAAATGGATCCAGAAATATCAAATTAACCGACAAAGTCAACATCATCATATTAAGCTAAGAAATTCACTCCTCTGTAGGAGTTTCTGCCAAACAGTGGAGACACCGAACTTAAGACACCAACAGCTTCACCATTTCCGACCACCTTTTCACCAGTTCCTGGTTAATCTATTTATTCTATGAAAAACATGCAACTTGACAGCAATGAATCTAATCAAATGTATCAACAAAACTTCGATCTTAGAGATTGAAAGTTTGATATCTAATAATCTCTGGGCAACATGTTTTCGGTTTCAATATCTTTAAAAAAATATTGGTTTAAGATCAGTTAAAATATCAAAAAAGTCTAATCACAGCAAGATATCAACACATATGGATAATGTCAAAATGAAAAGATTCATTTTGTTATTATTCCCTTCAATCTTTGACTTTTTTGTATGAAAACTGTATTGTAAAAAAATATGATTTTTATTCTTCTTTCGTTATGGTTTCCTTAATCAGTTCACAGAAAGAAAGACAAAAAAAGAGAAGGCAACTCTTCAAGAAATGACACTGTTCATTACTATTTTCATGTTAAATCCTGTCTCTTTTCTTACTAAAATAGACTAGTATGTTAATTACTAACATTCATACAGTTTTTAATCAAATATATTTAAAACCTATCTTTCCTTCTCTCCTCTCAGTTTTTCTCCAAAACACTCTTCCAAAAATATCAAATCAAAAAGAGAAAAGCAATCTGAAGACGACTCTTAATGGACTAGCAATTCCAAGATCCATCTTCATTAAGCTCATCACAATAAGCGCCTTATTCTCCAGAATCCTTCCATGACCAAGAATAATAGCCGTCCATTTTAACAATTCTCCTGTCTTTTCTCATTACAGGATCACCGTTCTTAGATGTAATCAAAATCGCATTTCTAGCTTATCTCTTAATAGCTGTCATTATGGCAATTGCCAATCGTGGCAAAGTCAAATCACGGTTCCCTAATACTAACCATAGAGAGCGACTCTACAAGAGATTCATCTATTCCAATATGGAAGTCATGAGAGATCTCGATCAAGATGAGATTCAACTTATGCAAGAAACTTTTGAAAATACCGTCTAAAATGCATCCAAACCGCAGCATATCAAAGAAGGAGGGAAGAAGAGACGTAAACATCATCGTGTTAGTTTCCATGATACAACCAAGAGCCATTGATTGGATTCTTGTTCTTAAATCTAAATGTTTATGTTATTCTTGTATTGCTTATTTATTATCCAGTCTGCAAGGTTTCAAAGAAATATGCCAAAGGATATTTTACAGATTGTGGGAGTAGTTGATAGCTCAAATTGGAAGATGCTTTTTCTATTACAAAAGAGAAGATAAATCGTTGCAGGAATAGAAGAAATACAAAAAGAATAAGAACATTTTGCATTTAATTATGAAGTTGAGCTTTAAAGTTGATTTAGAAGAATAGTTAAGGTAATACATGTGAAATTTTTAAGACATTTTGAAGGAGAATGAGAAAGGAAGGAGAAATTCAATATTTTATCATATTTATTATGATTAAAAGGCAAGAAAAATATTGGAAAAAGAAAAAGAAAAAGAGATAGGACTATAAGATACGAATATTCACTCACAAACACACATTAATCTGAGAGAGTCTGCTTCCGAAATCAAAATCTCAAAGAAGAGAGCCAACGAAAAGGCGGGAGAGGAGGGAGACTTACTTGCAATAAGAGAGAAGAAGAAAAAAAAGGAAAGAAATTAATATCCCAAAAATAATCTAAAATTTTCACACAAAAAAATAGCAAAAAAAACTAAAAAGAGAGAGAAACACCTATTTTATCCAAAAATATGTCAGAAAGTAGATGCTTGAAGGGCTTAAATTGGGGAAGCATCGCCTTCAACGATGAGAGCCTCACAATCTCAACCAGCAACAACCCAGGTGGATCAAAGAGAAGATTATGCAAGCTGTCTCTGAAGAAATTCACAAATTCCACTGTCAACAAAACTGACATTGTCATAGATCTCAACACTGCAGATCTAGCTGAAAAGTTAAAACCTTAACATGAACAAATTAAGAACTATTTGCTTTTTAGCTTATTTGAACCCCAATAATTCATTTGTGTTCCCTTTTGATGTTCCTGCGATGAACTTCATTATTTTTCTTTCTTTTTTAGTGAGGATCAATTATGTGAGATGAGATTATATGTCCCAAGTCAAAACGAAGGCAACGATAATATGGATGAAGAGAGAGAAAACAACAGTGCTGAGGAACCTGAAGCAAGACAACCAACTTATGTGGAGACCCTCAATTAAGAAATCATCTCTAAAGCTTAAATTGGTCAATACTCTGGATAATCCATCGTTAAATTTGAAGACATCACACTGCTCATACCAAGGTATGGAGATTTATTAGATTTGTTTCTGTGATTTTTGAAGAGACCCAATGAGTCCATTTAAAAAATAACTTTCGAAACACAGTTTAGTTTAAGTTAATTTTGCCATTTTAACTTTTGATTATTTTTAAACCTAAAAATAGAGGAAAATATCAACTCGATATGTACAAGAAATCAGTTAGATTTCATGGATCTTCATTTAATTACACTATCGAGTATTCCAATGTTATCAAGGGGTTCTTATTGCCAATGCCCGATGAAGTTAATGTCGCTTTTGTGCTGGGTCTTGATTAGCCTTTGAAATATGGAAATACTCTGCATTCGTTCATTGTTATGCAGTTCAAAAAAGATCAAAAGGAAATAATCAAAGTTAACATTGATCCAGATGAAAAAAAGGATGATAAACTTAAGGAGTTAGTTGAAGAATATGATGGACCTTTGTATGAGATTGCTGGGTAGATTTTCAAGACTCTCTGCAATAATGTGCAGATTATCATGCCCGGTGGGTTTTAGAATTCAGAAAAGTAGAATTGTTTGAAATGCACTTTGAAGACACATTAAGGTTTGCTATTTCCTATGAAAAAGAGTTTGATTTTCATCTACAAACCAGTGATTCATATTTAGCTTGGCGATATTCAGAAAGTCGAATTCCATAGAGTAAGAAGAATAAGATAGAAAGAGAAGTGATGTTTCTCAAAAAAAAATGATTAAAATCCTTATGTTATTTTGGCTTGTTGTCTAGGTCGGGAATGCTACTCTGAATAAGCTGTTTGATGTGAAGATTTTCACAAAGAACACAACTCCTCAATAATTCATAGGATTTGAGAGAAAAGAACTAGATACTTTGTTGGAATACTTTAAGTCGAAGAACATCAAAATCACTTATGATGAAGGTACTCAAGGACAAGTCTTCGATGATGATGAAGAGTTCACGGATTCAGCTTCAGATGATGAAGAAGAAGTTGCAGTAATTTTTTAAGAATTTTTTGTCTTTTTTGAGGTTAAATTTTGTGAAATTTCAACTATTTTTAAAGGGAAAACGAACTCAAAGGAAGAGTGCAAAGAGAGCTAATAAAGCTGTCAAGGGATAGTCTGGATTGCCGTAAGAAGAAGATGACGAAGAGGAAGATGAAGATTTCGATGCTGAGGAGTTCGAGAGTGGTGACGATGAAGAAGAAGACGATGACGAAGATGATGAAGACTTTGGGAAAGATCCTAAAGAAAAATGAAGTTGATTTTGAAAACTGTGAAGATATAGAAAAGAGATTATTATGAAAAAAAATGTTGTTGTTTACTTAAGATACTCTTTTCTAAGATTCTATTAAAAATTAACATATTCAGTGGGTTTCTTGAAGAAACTTTGAAGGAGGGAGAAAGAGATAATTTTAAGAAAAATGAAGCACAATAATATTCTTTGGAGAGCAAACCAAGTTTAAAATGTACATAGAAACGATATGAATAATCTCAAAGCAAAGTTAGTTCCTCAGGAAAGATCGAGCTTGGGGATGCTAACGTAGTTGAGTTTATTAAACCAAAAGGGAAGAACTTCTGCTAATTGATGTGCCTACGCCAATAATTCTATGCAAAACAAAGTGTCAATTATTAATTTACCAAGAAGTGCAAAAAAGTAATATAAACAATGCTAATAAAACAATATCAAATATAATATTGTACATTCTCCTTCTTTGTATCTTGCTTGATTTTTAAGAAGCATGTTTCCGTACATTTGCAAGCACAAGATCTTGTTGTAGTTGTCAGCCTTGATGAATAAATAAAATAAAGCAAGTTAGTCTTATGTTGTGATTTGGAAGTGTTTAACGGATGAAACCGAAAAAAATAAAGTTCTTTTTGTGGTTTGTTTACTTCTCCTATCATTTCGAGGGCTTGATTGAACAGTCCTTCAGCTTTCTCAAACTAAACAAAAGAGATTTAGGTTTGTTTAAGAGGATTACAATTATTCTTTTATTTTGTTACATCATTGTAATTGCTGCAAAAAACTCCAAGAGTAATCAAGCATCGCTCAATATTGCTGGGATCAACTGTCTCATAGAATTTCAGAGCATACTTAAACCAAAAGGTAGCTTCCTAGTTGTTTTTAGGTAAAAAAACAAAAAATTCAGTCAGAAAAAGGATGTTTTATATTATTCTTTGCTTAATAATTTTTGAATTTTTTACAATGCGCTTTTGAGGACTCGTATGGAAAATGAACTCTTAGATGTTAATAAGAGTAACACCTGATTCTTACTTAGTTAGAAGCATATTGATATTAGGATCCTAGATGAAAAATAAAGGGTTTTAAGTTAAATAATCGAAATATTATTTGGATTTTTATGTATTCCTTACAAATTTCTTGTATTCCGCTGGGATTATCTTTTCTTGATCAAGAAGTTGTTTGAATTATGTCCTTGCAGAGAGCTCTTTGATATCATCTACGTTTTCGATGTACCAGATAGCTTTCTTGAAGAGAG
>Ga0302271_10003761_pt1 | contig 12562 bp, 5 predicted proteins | sample III_Bog_N1_1_FD_198767 | JGI IMG/M metagenome (GOLD analysis project Ga0302271, IMG submission 198767) | Peat permafrost microbial communities from Stordalen Mire near Abisko, Sweden - III_Bog_N1_1 | ecosystem: Environmental > Terrestrial > Soil > Wetlands > Peat | place: Sweden: Abisko... | reverse complement strand
TTGGTTATAAGCTTTTAACCCTCCATAAATCTTGTGGAAATGAAATATTTCTTGTTTGTAAAAACTTAAATTAATTTTCTTAGTAAAATTATCCTTGAACTAAGCACACTCTAAAATCTTCTGTGCTGATCAAGATATTTATTTTGACGTAAATTGTTTCGCAACTAGCAGATATTATTAGCTTTTCAATTTTACATATCAACTATTTCTAATTGTTTTTGATCAAGCTGGATCTCTCTCTAATTTCCTGGGGTTTTCAGATTAATTGAATTTCTATTTTATAAAAGACAATTCATCATGACATCTGAGTTAATATTGTCTGATAAAATAAATGACTTTTTCTTCACAAAAGCTCAATAAATTACATCCCCCCCCCCCCCGCCTCCCACCCCGCAAAAAATAAAAACAATGACTGAACTTCAGAAATCTTTCATTATTTTAATCTGTTTGCTCAAAGCACAAGATTTCTTGCAATAACACACTCTTTTTATATATAAATGCAAATGAAACAAAGGCCAATTTAAGTCTCATGGCAACTCGATAGTGTCTCTGATAGCCTCCAGCTTGTCTACTTTTTACAAAAAGAGTTTCAGTTCAATGACTGTTTTCATGTGTTGTTTGTCCATGAGATTGAGGATGTCTCTGTATGATTTCAAAGTAAATGCGCGATATTTGTTTTCAAGTTCTAGATTTCTTTTAAGTTGACTCAACGTTGTAGTTGCTTCTTCTTAAGCTTGTTCTTAATTTTTGTTTTCCGAGAGAATCTCAAAAAGTTGCTCTAATCTTTGTTGATTTTCCTTGGCTTTTTCTTTGAATTTCTACAATTCCTTATAATTCTACGCAAAGGAAATAAGCTCACTTGGAGGGTTAGGGAGATTCTCAGGTAATTGACTTAGAATCATTTCGTCTTGGCTTTAATCTTCCAGATTTAATTGAATCGTCATGCGGATGATCTTCTATGCATCATAAATTTTATGATCAGTCCATAATTTAATGAGTTTAGTGACTTCTTATTTGAGTTTCGCATGCTCTGAGCCTCCAACTTATGTGACGCATGAGAGTAACACTTCATAGAATGCTTCTTAGAAGCGTTTATTATTCGAACGATAGAACAATTCGTGGACAACGAAAAACAATCCAATACGTTCTCTCTCTGAGTTTCTCTTCTCATGGAACACTTGCTCCCATACTCTGACGAACATTTCTGCATTTTCTTCACTTGTATATGGCAGAAGCTTTGTGCTGGCTTCTTTGACAGCAGTCAGCTTAAGATTGAGTCCACGAAGTGTCTCCGCTACGACTTCAGCTTTTTCAGAGTCCATTATTTAGTTTTTGATGTATTTTAGTTCCTCCCGCTTCTTTTTTCAAAATTTATATCTTGAATTGCTGATCGCCCTTCCCTTTCTATTGTTCTAATTTCTGTAATAACACCTATTCTTTAATCTGATTGGTTGAATTCAATAATAATTTTTTGATTTTTGTTTGAAATTCTGTAAAATACAAATATTTGAAAAACAAGGTTTTGTGTGTGGAACTACTTATCCTCGTAATATTATTTTCCATCAGTTATTTCGATTCAATATAATATGGCTTTTCTTACATTATTTTGTGTTATTAGCATCTTGCAACATCTGAATTATCTTTCTATTCAACTCGTAATTCTTAAATGACTACTAATTTGTTTATTGATTTAAAATAATTGAAAATAAGCACACTAATTAATTAGTTTAAAAGTTTGAATTCATTTAATGACAAAGATAACTAAATTGGGGGGAGATAGAAAAAAATGCTTTAAAACTCTTCGGAAATTATTGAAATATATCAGATTAAAAAATACTAACCCTTTTGTCTTTATTTTAACGGCAACTTTCAACTAAACTCTAATAAAACATCTTGCTAACTATCCATCTAAATTTGTGAATGTTTCCTTCTTTGCATATTTAACATGACAAATCAAATTTATTCTAATCTGTAATTCAACATGAGAATCTCTCTCTTTCTTTCAAACAAACGGTTTAATACATGAATTCAAATTTGAATACAATCTTGCAATCATCGCGTGGATTGAGCTATTTGAACAGAGATGATACTTTGAAATCAATTAATTAGTTGTTTCTGCAGTCTTATTACTTTTGGTGGGGGTATTTATCATCATAAAACTAATTTGAAAACAAAAAAAAAGAAACATCTACAATGATGAAGACAGGGCTTTCCACATAAATCCAGACTGCTAAGAATTGTGCTGATTATTAAATGATGGCTCACAAGCATTCAAAGTACGATGATCTTTCCTCTGAATCTCATTTCGCCCTTACAACGGCTGATTCCATTGTAACTTTCCCTTTTTTTGAAATCAAACAATTTGCAATTAACTGTTTATGCATTTCATAGTAGAAACACAGTTTGAGCACAAACAGGGATACATTGCGAGTGTCACCTTTCATGACAGTATCCTCTCCAGATACATCAGCTGATACTCTTCAAGTAGATAATACAGTTAGGAATACTCATAATACTGTAGATGAAAAGATGCTTTACGATTCACCAAATCACCAAAACTCCTCTAAAATTGATTATTTCTTTGATAATTTTCATCAAATTGTCAGAGTCATCTTTGTTCCATAATAGAATCATACTAACTAGCTTGATTACTCACAGAAAATCCCAAACTAGAATGGAAAAGAAATCACTAACAGCAATCAACAATAATCAGTTATTCGAGTACTTTTGCCTGTTTTTGATAGAATTATCAAAGAACAACACATCCAAAATATCTCTAGCAGTTCAAATATAACCAGAAATCGTTGCACATCCAGTTTTGATACTATTTTCTATGGCCACCCTCTCACTCACAGTTCGAGTTAAGTCTCATAGCCACCACAATCTGCGTATTCCCATATGTTCCCAAAGTCAATACAATTTCCTGTATCACATCAAACAAAACAACCATAGATTCTTGCAAATTCGTCCTGTAGAAATAAAGATATTGAAGAAGAATCGTTTCTACAGCCTCATCCATCAAATGAATTAGATAATTCCTTCAAAACATCAGAAAATTGCACCTTACATAATCCGATTATTTCTTAATAATCTACTCATACCTATCAAATGATCAGTATTCCTTCTGAACAATCTGTTTCTTCACTTGATAAATAGCAGCAATCAAATACTTATTCTACATAATCTAGAATATCAATACAATAGTAGTAGAGACCATCATCAACTTCTTCTAATCTTCCACCAAACTATTCTAGTTCTTCATCTCAACCATTTAGTTCATTATTACCTCCATCAGGACCTTCTGTTAAGTAAAATCAAAGTAACAAAGCTACTCATCCTCCTCCTTTACCTTTGCCTTAATCTACTCGTGTTCAGCTAAATGGATACAACACTAATCATTTCAATCAGTAGAGATTCAAATACAGACAATCCTTAAGAGATAAAGAAAATTGTCCTGATTCATAAAATAATAGCATTAACCTTTGCAATAATCAACCTTCATTTCAACCCAATTAAACATGTTCTTCTTCTAACAGTAATCTCAACAGCCGAAGCCATTCTTCTTTCAGCAAAATTAATATTCCTCCAGCAAATATCTCTAACAATATCATTCAACGCTGTCAATAAGCAGTGCAACAGAGTTTGATTATCTAAAATGTTTAAAAAACCCCTTGTGGCTAGTTCTTTCACACTCCTTCAACTCGCCAAAACATGTCAATGAATCTTCAGGATCAGGAAAGTAACTCTCTCAACAGCAACAACAACAACCTCAGGTATCAAATAGCTTAAAAACCAACTTATTAAAATAGTAATTCAATTCGTCAGCACTCCGTCTCAAGCCATGACGGCAGCTATGATGACAACTGCAATATCCAAGTAATTTCTTACGCATAATATCCACTACAGCAAGCTAACATCATCCCCCAACAATTAGCTTAGTTTACTGAAGAGAACAGCTTACATCAACGAATTTCCTAGAGATTACGCACAGAATCAACTTATCTCCCAGATCGATCAGAATCGCAATAATAAATGCAGTAGTAATACATCCAACCTGTTACGGGGAGTAGATTGAGAGCTGTTAGTACAATTGTGAGCGAATAAACCACAAGAGGATAGTCTAATCGATAACTAAATTCTTAATCGAGCTAGAATAACAATAACAATCTTTAAATTCTTTCCTAAAACTCACAGTACATTTAACTCAACAACTATCTAGCAAATGGGACTATTACATATCTGACAAATGGACAAATCAACGCTGCTATTAACAATACAAACAATTAAACTTTTTTCTAAAACAAAACAAATAGCAGTTATTCAAATAATACAAATCGAAATACCATCATACCAAGAAGCGTTCCAAAGTTATCTGGGTAAGATTCTTTACAATCAAGCATGCAACGAGATCAATCTCTCACCAAGATTTCTAAAAACAATGTTTCAGCTAATTTAATCAGTAGTCGACTTTTAAAATAATAGCCAGTAGTATTTGGTGACTCCTTTTCAGCTGCTGGAAGAATACCATAAGCTCCCAGATCATCTTCTTATTCTCTCCATTTAAATCAATGTTGATTTATCATCTTTTCTCCTTGTTTCTAAGATTATTTGTATATATTTCTTAATCAAACATTTCTAACAATTCAGTAATATTATTATCTTGCACTTCCCTAAATTCCATTAGATATTCAAATGTTTAACTAAATTCTAATGCTCTATTTGTATGAACTGTACCTCAATGATCTGATTTCAAAAACCTCAATTGATTTTTTATGATCCATTTACTTATCCAACTCACTTCTCAATTCCCTGTGTGAACTTGTCTCTTAATTTGATGAAATTAATCTCAAATTTTAGATTTTGATGAGAGAAAAAAATACATTTCCAAATAATCTAAAAACAGGACATCAGAGAGAGAGAAAGAAAGAAAGAGAGAAAAAAGAAGTGATTGTGAGTGTAGCAATAGAGGCATAAGGGACTACAAGATAAGGAAGAATAAATTAATTATAACGCGCTGGAAAAAATAATTAAACTTGAAAATTTAGCAATCTAATAGAAAAGATGAATCTTCTTAAAAATCTATTTGGAAAGAAAGAAGAGAAGCAAGGTGTACCCAGCCACATGCAGGACTTTAAAGTATTTGGTTCTGTATACAGGAGAGAAAATAAAACTTCTAAACTCATGTAAAAAGGACTCTGCGTTGATAGATTGATTCTAAAATTTGAATTTAACAAATTGATAGGCTAGAGGATGCTCTCTTGAAGTTCTCTGAAGGACCTACTAAGAACAGTTTTGTGTTAGAAGTCTCAAAGGATGAAGAAACATTTTATTTCCCTATTTCAGCTAAAATGGATCTCAGAGAGTAGCGATTATTTTTCAAAGTTTAGTTTGTGTTTTTGAATGTTAATTTTTGAAAAGGCAATCAAGTGCGGATGGAGATAATATGATTAGAAAATATGTGTTCGACCTTGAATCGAAGTAAGCATGTGTTTTATACTCATAGGCTTACCTGAAGTTATTGATTTTTGAATTCGCATTTGGGTAGTTTAAGAATAAGGGTGGAGTTCGATGTGACTCTTCCTAAGGATCTCGAAGAAGTGCTTAAATTCGAAACATTTTTCAGTGAATTAGTAGTGATAAACACTTTACAAAGAGATCTCAAAGCGGAAGACAAAGAACGAGTGAAATAAGCTTGCAGACATGTTGTTGGGAAAGATATTGGTAAAGAATCTGCAACTACTTCTTAGAAAGACTCAGAAGCGTTCTCGATTGCATCTAAAGGAAAAGAAGGAGAAGACAAAGCTCCTTCTACTTCTTCTTCCTCGTCAATGAATAGAGTACATTAACATATATTTTAAACTTGATCTACAACCTTTATTTGCTTGATTTGTTTCAAAATTAGCTTGTTAAGGAGATGGAAGGACTAAATATTGAAAAGTCTAAGCAAAAGAAGGCTAACGAATCATCACCAGCACAGCTTTCTAATAAAATCAAGCTGTTCTAGAAGAGACCTGATTATTTAGCTAAAGTCGCTGAAGAAGAAGAAAAACAGCAAATTGAATTCCAAGAGAATAGAATTCTGCTGAATCAAAACAACCAAAAGCTGCAGGATAGCATGCTAGAGATAATTTAGCTCAAGGTAAACAAGCAAAGCATGAATTGATTTGATATTATCTAACAAGGTTGTTTAGCATTTATATTATAATAATATTATTTTCATTCGATAATCTAAAGGAGATAAAGTTAGCTCAGATTGGTTGTATGTATGAAGCTGTTGGTGATGAGATGGTGCTCAAATATTAGGTAATTCTTAAACAAAATTCATAAGATAATCTGATTTTACAATAACTTTTGGTATTATTTTTTTTCTTAAAAAGGGTATAATCTTTGCAATTAAGCAACTCGAACAATTTGACTTCAAGGTGCTACTCTTTAACGAGGATAAGCTCGTTATCCATTAGTATCATTTTGAAGCTGGAAATAACTATGAGATTAGTAATAAATTCAATTATCTACGATGGATTGAAACCAAAAGCAACTTTTAGATTCTCTACTAAGTCACTTTCGATTCACCCAATGTCTCAAAGGACATCGCTTACATCATCTAGAAATGCCACTATGAAGCTACAAACAAATTAGACTACACTGCTGCCTTCAAAGACGAGGAAATTCAAGAATAGATGAAATATGCTACTAAATGTGAAAGAGAAGATGATAGTGAATATTCCTCAAAAAATTCAGATTATCTAAACGACACAATCTTAGATTTCACCTTCAATCCGAAGGTTTATTAGTCTTAAGGAAAAGCTGTCACAGAATCACATCTCCGATCGATTACCCAAGCTAAGACACTAGATCGAACATTTGTCTCGCACGGAGAAAATATTGAAGTTTTTCGAACTTCTAAAGACAATGATGAACTAGATTTACAGGTACTCAAAGAATTCAAATGAGTTTATTCTAATTATTGAAAATTTGTCAAATTTTCAACAGTATTTGCTACAATTCCCAATCGTCAAAGGACTTGATGGAGAAATCTTCGAGCCTAAGAAAATGCTACTCTAAGAGTAAGACACTAAAATGTTACTTCTGAACAATGAAGAAAACAAGAAAGTCTTTTATTTCGATATCGAAAAAGGCAAAGTTATCCAAGAATTCGTAAATAACAAACATAAATCAAATATTTGGTTTATTTCCTCATAAACCCATTAATTTTCTTTTTCAATTCAACATAGACAGCTGATTAGTACATGGCTAATGGTATCAAAGATATCTGCAATTAAGCTAAAAATGGAGATCTCGACAACAACAAGACATTCTACTCGATTAATAGCAAGAATATCTTCCTCATGGATCCTCGAGTAGCTAAAGACAATTAGATTGCTTGTACAGCCACTGAAGAGAAAATATACACTGCGAATAATCGCTTCACGTGTATCTCCAGTACTCAAAATGGAGAGTTCGCTATTGGATCTGCAGATGGTACAGTTAGACTCTACAATAAGGTCTCAAAGAATGCCAAGAACTCCTTCAACCTTGGATACGGAGGTACAACTTCTTTGAAATAAATCAATCTATTAGCTATTAAGTTTAACCTATTCCTTTGTTTTAGATTCAATCCGTGGTTTGGACATTAGCAAGGATGGTAAATGGATTCTCGCTACTTGCTAGACTTACCTCATTCTATTCCCAACTTACGATCAAGCAAACACTGCGAAATCTGGTTTCTCGTCTGTTGTAAAAATCACTGACCGATCTTCTCCTATTCGCTTGCAGTTGACATGCGAAGATTAGTTCAACTAAAAAATTAAAGATGTTAGCTTTACACCTGCCAAATTCGACAATATTGTCAACTCCAATGAGCAGTTTATCATTACATCTTCAGGGGATTTCACGATCATTTGGAATTTTGCTTAAATCTTAAAAGGCAAAAGATTCTCCTATGAGGTAATAATTTATCGATTTGCCTTGCTGAAATAGAATTGTTTTTGACATAATTGTTGTATTAATCTTTGTTGTAGATTAAAAAATCCGACGACGAAATCCAATACACTGATTTCAAATTCAATTAACTCGACAACGTTCTAGCTGCTTCATCATCTAAGGTTGAAATGAAGACTTTGACAAGAAGAAAGCATTGATAAGATTCCCCCCTTGATATTAACTGTTGTGTTGTATTAATATGTATTTCTGTCATATTAATATGAGAAGAATGTAGAATCAATAATTGAAGGGGGAGGAGCAATATAAATTATCATATAAATTATGCTCTTTGTAATTTTTATTTCTTTAGATTATTTTGTTTGTGGTGATTCATTGAGGTGTTTAAAGAAAAACTAGATGGTGAAATACTTTCATGAAGAATTGAAATCAGAAACTGTTTTTGAAGAGTCAATCAATTCTAATATTTACATAAATATCAACAATACACAAATCAAAATTCGCTTTGTTTTAGAAAGGGAAACACACAAATAAACGTTAAGGCATGCTAAACATAACAAAGTTAAAGATAAAAAATAGAACTTCAAATGGAGGTAGTGAGAATGTCAAGCAGACATGATTTACTAGATGAAATATCCGAAAAACTTCATTTGAATTTATTGACAGGGGTAAGTCAGATCCTGGAATTGGAAGAAAATTGACTTTTTAAGCTGCATGCATTGTTTAATTTTCTAGGTGATTTATTAATATAAACTGCTAAAATTCGGGTTTTCATTACTTGAATTGCTTGTTTCGGATTTACGATGAAAAATCGATGGAGCTGCTTGTTGTTTGTGCAACATTTTTCTAAGTTTACTATGATTAGGCAACAAAAGAACCATTTCCTCCATTAAAATCCCTACTATTATCAAAAGTGTTGAAGAACTGTAGTGGCATAGAAAAGAAATTAGTTTAATTATTAAAGGAAGCTTAATTTGCGACCATCTTCTCGTTTCTCAGATTATTTTGAGAATTGCTATTGCTGATGGCATTTATGTTTTGAATCTCCTTAGCTTAGCTGAAATTATTCATACTAATGCTATTTTTATTGCTGTTATTAACCATTGATCGTTATTAAAATACTTCAGATATCGAAGGTAATGTTTTATCACCTAAATTACTGCCATTTTTAGGTGAAGGAGCACTTGAAATATTTGAAAATTGTACTCTATTCTGATGATTTGTTAGATTATTCTACGAACTAGCAAAGTAGAGTGACTATTCAGGTGTTTTGCTCACTGCACCCTTAGGACTACAAATATTAATACCTACCACAGGTGTTGGTTACTTTTATCTGTCAAATGATTGAGAAAGTGGATTTGTAGTGATTCCTCTGCAATTCGTTGCTTCATGATTATTTACCGGTTGCTATTGTAATTACTTTTAAGATTCATTGTGAAGAGAGATGACTTTAACAGGTGGGGCTGTTTGCTCTTTAGTTTATGAGAAGTATTGATTGTTATGTTGATAGTATTAGTTACTACTGCTGGCAAATGAAATAGGCTGGTTGTTAGATGATTGAACTTATGACATAGAAGGAAATGAAAGATGAGTCTATGCATGTCGCAAAGATGGAGTTAAGACTTTAAGTTATTTAGGAGTGTTCTATCCCGGTACTGAACCAATATTGAAATCAATACTTGTGTTCAGTCCTCTTAGTCTAATAGTGTCTTGAAGTGGTGTCGAATTCGAAGGAGTGCTGCCAGTGATTTTATTTGAATTCACAGTTTGTGCAAAGAACGGAGTATAAGGCGATGGCTCAATATTCTTAGAACCATTTGCTGCTGGTGTATTTGATCCAGAATTATCTTGAATATTTCCTCCTTGAGACAATCCAGGAAATTAAATAAGTCCATTGCATGTCGCTGACCTTGTTGATCTGTACGAAGAAGATAGATTATTATCTCCGATTTATTGATATCTGTTTGATCCAAGAGTTGATTAAGTAGGCGATTTAAATGGCTAATGGTTTGTGATTGACTGTTAGGCTGCTTAGAGTTGTTGACAACTTTGTCTTTAGCAATCTGTTTAATTTATATTTTTAAACCCTGTAGGGAATAATTATGGCTAAGATGAAGAAGCTCCTTGATAGGATTATGTAATTAATGCAGAATCAGATGATTTAGGGTTGTTTAAATCATTATGTTGATTCACGTTGATTTCATTGTTAATTTAGATTTCCTTTGGAATGGAAAAGTAACTGAGATTTCGATGATTTCTTGTGTTGTTCAAGTTTGCACAAATATTACTGCTTGAATAGTGACGATTCTATTAGGATTCATTTTTAGCATAGATTTTCGGAAAGTGATGTGGTAAATTAGGAGAATCCTAATAGTCTGACTTGAAAGAACCTGTAGAAGATGGTGTGTTTCCTCCGAAGAACGAATATTGAGATTTATTGTCTCTGTTGAATTAAGGAGTGCCTTATCCTCTAGCAGCTAAATTAGGTGGTTCTTGAGGATATCCACTGATCTTTCTTTCTTCTGTAACGGTGTTGTTACTAGCTTGAAGGAAGCTACCTTTAGAAGAAGTAGCTAATGGAGTAACATATTAAACTAACCCATATGTATTATTAATATTAGTATTTCCTCCTACCTAAAAGCTGTTGAAGTTACTGCTTAATCTTTGATATGAATCCGAGGTGTTTTAAGGAGTCAATCCGATAACTGATCTTGAGTTATTATTCTTGCTAGTTTTCCCTATTTATGGGCTATCTTCGAATTCATAATTTTAAATCCCGATTTATTCATGCATTCGTTGTGGTGTTGTTGCTGCTACTGATGGACACTCATTGGAATTCATCTCTTCGTTCGTTGAACTTAGAAAACTATCTGCATGTGGATTGTTAACACTGTTCGAAGCATATCCATTGTGATTGCTGCTTCGGTTGTTGGAAGCATTTCTAGAAGACAGCATGTTTATTTAACTCTCAGTGTTCTCATTCCTGGAACTTGTTTCTTCTGTTCCTAAGCGAGTCTGAGATGAAACGGAATCTTAAGATTGTAGTTGAAGGCTTTCTTTTTCTTCAAAGAGTATCTTTGCATTATTTCTCCCTCTTTACTGTTATTAAACTGGCTGTTGTTATTAATCAACTTATTGCTATTAGTATTGTCCTTCTTTTCCATAGTTTTGAGGGAAAACAAACATATTTTATCCAGATATTGGGTTCATTTCTTAAGAAACCCTAACTTAAGCTGCTTATTTTGGAGTTTATGATGTAGGAGAGCATGCATAATTTGAATTATTGGGTTGTCTGCCAAGTAAAACAATATTCTTTAAAGGGCTAGCAGGCAAATCGTTGCATTACTATTTGGATTTGGCTAAACTTTCATTGAGAATCTTCGTGCGCTCTTAAATAGTTTCTGGTGTCTGCGATGTTCCTCTATTGACAGCTGTAGAATTCAAAATCCTTGATTTTCTGCGATTCTACATATTCGATTCTCCAAAATCTTAACAAATCTCTTCTTCCTTTGTTTATGCAGATGCAGTTGTCTTTGGGATGTATTAATAAAATGCTGGTTTTTTCCTGTCAAAAACGAAATATGAAGTCCAATCTACAAGCATGTCAATCAGCTCATTCGGTCTGTGTGCATTATGTCCTCCAGTTGTATGTTCTATCCATTTGAGCCCATTGTATCGATCGTACAGTCTTTCGGAATGATCACTCTTTACAAATGTGTCTTCTTTGGAGCATACAAAATGGATTGGCACGTAAATACTATGAATAGTCTTAGCTAGATCTATCGATTGAATGTCTACATTTACTCGTTCTCTGACTTGATCGTTCACGAGATATAATGCTGGCTCGATTAACATATTTGGCATTCCAGTTTTTTACTTAGCTAAATCTAAAGTTAACTGATTCATATTTGAAAATCCACTGTCAAATACAATCGCCTTAACAGCATTATGTTTTGTCTTCATTCCCATGTAGAGGATGCAAGTCACAGCGCCCATGCTGAAAAAATGACAGAAAGAAATTAGACCAATTAAAAAAATATTAAATTGAATTACTAAAATATTAGGAATATCTACTAAAATACTAGGAATCCAAATAATTAAAGGGGCAATTTAAGAAAAGAAAAAAATGATATTTTCAGAGCTAAGTGAAATTGCTCCATTGAGATAAGAATCAGAAATCTAACTGAATTAATCAATTCAAAATCATTTCTGCTACAAAAAAATTATCAATCATAAAATATACCTTCTTCCCCAGAGAGCTATGTTGGAAACTTTGCCGCAACTCACGAGATAATTGACAACGCATTCAAGATCATGACTCTCATTTATACCGAGAGTAACATACTCGCCTTCAGAGAGTCCACTCCCTGAGAAATCAAAGCAGAATAATCCCATGCCTTGTTAGATTATTTGAGGAAGTAATCGTAATGCTTCCAGACGAGAACCACTGCTACAATGACAGTAAATCACACAAGGGAATGTACTCTAGTGATTGTCATTTTCAAGTGAAATTGGTTCGAAAAGAGAACATTAGAGTTTTTGTGATTTCTTGTTGAGGATAACACAATCTGTTCTTTTAGATTTGTACTTCCCAAAGACAGATGTTTCATGACCTTTTTCA
>Ga0302271_10003760_pt1 | contig 12567 bp, 10 predicted proteins | sample III_Bog_N1_1_FD_198767 | JGI IMG/M metagenome (GOLD analysis project Ga0302271, IMG submission 198767) | Peat permafrost microbial communities from Stordalen Mire near Abisko, Sweden - III_Bog_N1_1 | ecosystem: Environmental > Terrestrial > Soil > Wetlands > Peat | place: Sweden: Abisko... | reverse complement strand
AATCAGCGTTCCCTTTCGTCTCAAAATATGTAAGAATCAAAACGAATCAATAATGATTGATTAATGACTAAGCAATGCCATAGCATCCTTACTTATTCAGGGAGGAATTAAAAAATTGTTTTTTTTGGTTAAATTGACTTTCTAATATCATTCTCCCCTCACACTTTGTTTGCCTTAGAGAAAAAGATCAGGAAGAAAAGGAAAAAGAAAAAGAAGAAGCTGAAAGTAATCTCAGCTCTCTAATTTCCTTCCCTCCCCTTTACGTAGCGATCATGGAATGGGTTCTCAACAAGGTCAGCAGCAAAACAGATTTTAATTTTACATTATCACAACAACAAATGTTAAGAAAAAAATGATAATAAGGGAATATTTTTGATGTTTCCTCAAAAAACAATTTGTCCTATTTTTCCCTAATTATCCATTCATTTCTACCTAAAAAAACAGAGATCCCCGAACATTCATTAGCTGAAAGAACTCATGATTATCGAAGAGACTGATCGAATCCAATCGAAATCTGCATTTCTTTTGTTGATCCAATTCTTTGATCTCTGCGATAACGAACTGCAGCATAAGATCATCATTGACATTTATTTCCTTGTACTCCACAGTCCTGAGAATAAGCAACTCTTCTTGGATTCCTGTGAATTCTAAAATTGGATTCTCAAACTTCTCTTCAGATCACTCTGCGAATAGATCTCCAAGCATATTTCGGAAAACCTCTGGAATATGGTGCTCAAGATTATTGTTATTTCATATGCGCATGGGCTGTCGACGATTGCAGACTTTAATGTGTATATCAATGGTCTTTTCGGATAATTCAAGAATATCACCAACAACGCCAAAGGATACACCATCGAAATAGTAAGAAATTTTTTTTTGTTTTGCTCATAATTAAGAAGAAAAGATAAGAAAGGATTATGCTAACTTTTGCATTACCGAAAACTAGATAGACGCAGCAAGTAAGTTCTTGAGTAGATTGGTCCTACAGGGGATCTTGGAGCGCTGCATCGATGAAATTAAAACCTAAGGTGAGTTTTCGATGACTCCCTTGTAAAAAAACATGAAATGGTATGTGCATATGGTTTTCTATTAATGCTGGAGTGAGAGTAGCGAGATAGGACGATCAAACATGGAATTTGATTTTTATGCAAAGAATTCAGGATTTTTTTCATTTCTTGATGCACAGAATTCTTTCCCTGCGGCATTCCCCAAAACCTTCGGGAAATGTGCTTGGATCGATGCACCCATGATTTTTAAGCTCATAGAAGTGTATTCCAGTATGCTCAGTAAATATTGCATCAATTCGGAATTGCTGCTGAGCTTCTTGCTGCCTGAACAAGCCACTCATGTCAACACGCTATTCAATGTTCTTTTCAATAGACAATCTAGGGTGTCCAATGCAAACTTGTCACCAAAAAGAAAATGTAAGAAATGATTGATTGAATGAATCTTAAAACTTTAGAATCTTTCAAAATTTCTAGATTCAAATAACAGTCCAGTACCTTAAATGGCGGAGGTTGACATCCTCTCAGTGATTTCCAACGGGATATCTAGCTCTCCAAGTGTTCTATCCAGACAGTGCAGCCACAACAAGGATTAGTTTTGTTTCATCGAAGAGCTCTTCATGCTTGGAAGTAGTCTTGCGGAATATTTCCTAACCACTCGTGCATGCAGCAATGAGCAGTTGATATAGCTCTTCAGTTTCCTGGAGAATCAACTCAAAGTAGCAGCAATCTGCATTGAAAATTCCAGGAATATTACAAAATCAGAAGATGACATAAATTCAGCTAGGAACTACTTCTCCCTAGGTCTGAGCTTCTTTTATAGCATGCACAAGTAGCATTCCGCGGAGTTGCCATAAATCAAGGAACATCTCATTCGGATAACTTAGATTCTCTTCAGAATCATGGACACAACAACGAATTAACCAGGATATATGAATCTCATCTTTGATCTCTTCGCAAATAAGCTCTTCGATCAGCATGAGTTACCACTTCTATCAAGAGCTAGGCTCAATTCGTATACTGTAAACTGCACCCACTCATCATAAAAAGAAATCGTTTTTTAACATTATTTTCTGTTTTTCTTTTCCAGTTCGACAACTTGAATGAAGTCGGTGAGTTGATCCTCAAAGACGAATGGGAATATGCCTTCGAGAACAGCGGATTCGACTCCGGTGATGGGCAGCGAATGCGGAGTGATTTTGACTTTCTGAAAAACGAAGAATGCACAAAAGTCTTTAAACAATTAGAAACTACATAAACTAAACGTTTAGAATCCCGCAGACGATATGATAATGAGAAATATGAGTTATTGAATGGAATCTTGCTACGGTACTAAGAATCTCGTAGTAAATACTAAGACAGAGAGGAGAGAGACGCCCGAGAAGGTTTAAGTAGCTGGTGGTAACTTTGGAAGACTGCAAGAGGATTCGGTGGAGACTGGCAAAGTAGATAACTTATTACCTAATCCAACGTGTGTTTCGCCCCGGAGCTAGTGAGCTACGAGAGATTAACTAAACCAACTGTATTCTACTATAAAGTGTCGAAGTACATGGCGAAAGACAAAGGAAGACATTTATTGAAGATCAAACTCATCGAACCGGAGTTTGTGTTAAAGCATGAACAAAAACAAGAAAACAAGAAAAACTCTGAGAATATTAAAATGAGAAGACTTTACCATGATATTAGCCCAATAGAGGAGATGGATACATCTGACAACAACAGCAATTTAGGATTTTTCTCAGCTGGATCTGCATCTAACAAGAAGCTCGATGGATACAGCAAAGACAGTGAGAATAATAGTAAAGATTAGAGTCGTAGTAGCAGTACTAGCAGTAACAATTTGCAATCGACTGCAGAAAAGGAAAAGGAAAAGGAAAAGAAAAAGAAGGGAACTTCGTTTAATTTACTGAGGAAAATCAAATCGATTTACAGCAGCAAAACAAATTTTTATTCGAATGGTAACATTAGAGAAGAACAAGAGATGCTCGTGGTGACTGCATAGTGGATCAAAACACTCACAGTGAGGCAAGGCATCATCAGAATAGATTCACAATCCATCACGTAAAAAAATCAGAGATAATATATCACATAATTCCTTTCTTCTCCTTGGTTAATTTATACCATTTTTTCCTCTGTAGATTTTTCTATGACTCCATCGAGCAAAGTGAGACTCATCTTGCAATGGTGAAACACACCATCCCTGATAAAAGTGAACTCAGTAAATCTTGGCAGCTCACGAGCATAAAATCTTTCATGCGGAAGAGATACGTCCAACGAAAAACTGCCTTAGAATTCTTTTTATTTGATGGATCGACACTGCTGTTCAATTTCCCGGATTAAGACGAAGATTCTGTGGTTGAGAAGTTAACGTAAATTAGGAAGAAAGAACAAGCTAAAAGTGGGATCAGTTGTCTTAAAGAGAAATCGAAAGTAACAAAAGGAGAATTAATGAATTTATCAATTGATGTGTTTCTGAATTATTTTGTGTTTGATTGAAAGGTCCTGGAGAAGTCTAAAATGATGAAAAAATGGGTGAATGGTGAATGCAGCACGTTTGGATATTTGATGTATTTGAATTTCTTAGGTGGTAGGAGTTTTAGGGATCTCACTTAATACCCAGTTATGCCATGGATTTGGACAAAATACTCATTAAAAACACTTAACCCTTAGGATCAGTCTATCTACAGAGATCTCTCTAAGACAATGGGATCATTAGGCAGCGAAGATCGAGTTGAATAATTCAGATAAAAATATCTTCAATCTGATCATTTCAACCCTGTTCCACCGTATAACTTCGGCACTCATTACAGTTCACCTGCGATAATCTACTAGTTCTTGCTACGAGTGAAACCCTACACGACTGGTGCATGGACACTTCAAACTCAGCGATTTGACATCCCAGATAGGCTATTCTTCTCTATGGTGGAGACATTCCGAAATGTCACAGAAGAACTCAGCGATGTTCGAGAGTTAATCCCAGAATTCTTCACTCTCCCAGAGATGTTCTTGAATCTAGAGAAGCATGACTTCGGGCTTATGCAGACAAAGGAAAGAGTGCATAATGTAATTCTACCCGATTGGAGTGGATAAGATCCTTACAAGTTCGTAGCAGCACACAGGAAAAGTCTAGAAAGTATCGAAGTCTCCCGTGCAATCCACTGCTGGATCGATTTGATCTTTGGAAATAAGCAACGTGGCAAAGAAGCTGCGGAGAATCTCAATGCGTTTTACTATTTGACATACCCGGATATGTTTGACATCGACTCGGTGAAAGATCCGAAAGAGCGATTAGGCTATGAAGCGTAGATTATTCATTTCGGGTAATGTCCTAGTTAATTGCTCGTGAATATCCCGCATCCGATGAGAAGTTGTGCTAAGAACAGCAGTGGTGGTTATGTTTATTCATCGTTAGTTGATGCAAATGGTTAGAAGTTAGAGTTCTGTAGAAATATGAATAATAAAAGGAATAATAGTAATGATCATTTGGGTAGGAAGAGCAGCATTGATGGAGTGAGTAGTTATAGATTAACGGATATACCTGAGACTGCAGTGATATCCTTGATGTTCTTAGATGAACATAGATTCGTTAAGATCAAGCAAAATGGAAATATTTCATTAATCAAGTAAAACAAGATTTTTGCATAATTTGTGAATAGCTCTCAGCTATCCTTTCTGAGTTTCTTTGAAGTAATATGATTTTTTATTGTTTGTTTAGATTATCCCCCAGCGGCGATGAACGAGACTATCCCTTCAAGTAGCAAGTTGTATGGGAAAAAACTATTGAAAATCTAAATCCTCTTAAAAGTAAAAATATTTGTTCTTTATCAGCAAAGATTGCATTTGTTTGACAAGTGGAGATTCTCAAACTTTTTATCGTTGAATTGATTTATGTAACTAAACTCAGATTGCTCTGTGGATGAGTCATGCAGCTTCAGAACTGCCCCAAATACATGTCTAGGAGTTTCTAAAGTAACAATTAATTTTATTCTTCATGTGCATTCAAACCCTTTTTGGGACGAACATTAGATAATAAGCTAATCCATTTCACCACACACATATCTATGAAATATTCTTATTTTGCTTTGTTTCATGATCTCTTAGACTTCCTTGCTGACTGGTGGCATCTGGGGAGGCTAGATGAATTTAGTCAGCTTAGAAAATGAAAAACAAACAACGAAGGAAGTGATCAAATCATAATATCTAATCCCGAGCACTGTAAGCAGCCTAGGATATGATGCTAAACTAAATATGCTAGCTGCAGGATGCAAGTGTGGAACAGTTTGTATCTTTGTATTGAGAGCAAACAACAGCAGCAACAACAGCATCTCTGATATCATCGAGAATCCCACTGACTATTGGATGCTCTTTGACCATTCGTTAGAAATCACATAAACGCTATTTCATTATGAACTACCTGCACTTATCACTGCTTCTCTCGATGGGACAGTGAATCTATATAATCCATATAATCATAAGCGCATCCGATAGTACACGCATCCTAAATCATTCCCTGTGCATTAAGTTGCAATATCTTCGTCGCCACTGTATTCTGTGGTTATGACGTCGAATTATGATTTAACGTTCTATTCCTTTAGTCTGAATGGCTAGCTCTTAGCAGCTTACACGCATAATGCAATTATTCTCAGCAATATTGCAATCCTCACTGATTCTTCTTAGCAAGATTTATTAGTAAGAAAGATATTTTTAAATAATTTTTGAAGTTTTATTTACATTTTGCCTTGTGTGATTTAATGATTTCTCAAGGTGTATTACAACTTGCAAGCGCAGTCACTGATGATCTTGGAGATGCCTTTCTTGAGTCTCCGAAAGGAAGCTTCGAAGCCAGCTGATTTTCCAAATGCTGTATCGTGGGTTAATTCGTTGGATAGGAAGTACATTGTCTGTGGAGCGGAAGATGGATCGGTGTTTTTTATCACAGATCCAGCTAGCAATCAAGCGAATTTCTTAGCATTGAACTCGTTTTTCTGAAGAGATGATGCAAAAGAGCAATAATAAAAATGGGAGATGTTTTTGTAATAAAGAAAGGATAATAAGAAAACTATTTTCGAATACATGTTTGGGTATTTGTAGGATGTTGTAATATTCCTGCAGAAAAGCCTTATTAAAAGAGTACTGAAGAGGGCTGAAGATAAAACGTAGGCAAGTTAACTAACTTAAAAAGATTCTTTTAATATATTATTTTATTCTCAGTACTTGCTGAGTTTCCTTAATTCTTTTGGGAGGAAGTGCTTGTGAGCTTAGATATATTTCGGACTGAAAAGCAGTCTTATCTTAGACTGCTGTGGTAGCTTCAAATCTGATTAGTTTCATCAGATGCTTGAACAAAAAATTGATTTAAAAATAAAAAATCAGAAAACAAACAAACAAATAACACAAGGAAGCTACATCTTGAACATGTAATTCAATCATAGTGCATATCGGGGAGCTCACATGGACTAGAGTAAGTAGCTACAGCATCACTCCGCCTTGAAGAACAAAGTTGAGAATGGATCTAACGGATAAACCAGTCATTTAGAGGTAACCACTAGAAAGTAAGGACATACCACTGGAGGTAGCTTCTTAACTTAAGAAATCTACACCACTGCTAAGAAGAATAACACCAGCAGTCATGTTCTTCCCTCAGATCTATGTGAGAACACAGCTTAACCTACGGACATAGTTTAACTGAAGAAAAAGAAAAGAGTTCCAACTGAAAGTACAATACCAAATCGTATTTATAAACATATTGAATTTCCAACATATTCTCAACTCAAAACGAGTTCTAATGCTGCTGTTGTTGTTGTGGTTGTCTCATTTAGGCTAGCAGGAAAGTGGTTATTTAGGTGAGATCCGATTTGAGTCTCGGAATGGAGCCAAAAGGGAGTTTCATATGTTTGCCGACAGGGAGATTGGCATCAAATAAAATGCACAAGCTGTGTTAATTGAATAGGTATTTACATTTTGGAAGTTGATAAAGATCTTAATGGCTTTATTCCTCTTACAATGTTTTTTTGGATATTTGCTTTTTCCAACAGGAATGGGACGAAGACATAGAAACTGATGAAAGCTGCAAGAGAAAAGCAATCAAGAAGTGCATGAAGTAGCTGAGTGTTGCCATCCGACATTAACGAGAAGGTATTGATCCAACAAGTGCATATGAGCAAGATTATCAAGATGTAGAGGAAAGATTTGCACATGAAAATTAATAAATTGAATAGGATTATGAGAATAATTAATCGCATAAGTTGGTAAGGTAGAAATAAGGAAATCAACAGCTATCGAATAACAACATCGTTAACAATAACAGCAATAACTAACTACTCTCTTAACCTCCTGAGAAGGGCTTTGGGATTTAAAACAGTAAGATGTAATTACAACACTAGGGCATAACTTTGGAGGGTATGAGCCATCCAGATGTATTCTAGCAGTTAATTGACTAGGGTAATTGCCATTATCCTGCATAATGCTCAACAATAATTGGATAATTGCCTTCAGGACAAGGTTATAGCAGTAATCAAATTTAAAAAGATAATCTATCTTTTTATTCTTAGCAAGATTTGAGATCCTAAGATTAGCAGGTAGATTAGAATCTCATAGAATTGGAAACCTAATTAGATCTACCACTCTGTCCTTATTCATAAGTTCTGTAATACTCACAAGAAATAGGTAGTTTTAGGATTGAACAATCAAGGCTGTTTGAAGAGTCTAACGATTGCTTTAACAATAAAGAGAATGACCAGCAAGAGCTAATAGACTATTCTTAAGCTGAGATAGAACCTTCACCTGATTCCTTTTTCTTAGAAAAATTACAATAAAAACCACTCACACAAGGTACAAATCATTCAGCATACAGATTCTGTCCTGATTTCCCAAGTATTTCATTCTCACTTTGAAGCAGTTCAGTGAAGAGACTCATACACAGAAAGAGAGATATTGATGAATATGACGTGTGAGTTTCAATTTTTGTTAATTTTAATATTTTTGCCATTATATTTCATAGCATTTATACATCCTTTGGTTAAACATGCACATGTAGTATTCAACTAACCATTGCAAAAAAGAAAATAAGAAATGAATAGTCCATATCCTGGAACAAAAATCATTACTTTTATTCTCTTATTGTAATAATAAAAAAAAAGATTTCCAATCTAAAAAAGCCAAAAGAAACCCCCCAAAAGAAAATTATGAAATATTAGCCTTGTTTATGCTCTTCTTAATGTTAATCTGAACTTTTTTTGAAATTCTAAGGCTCTTTTTTTGTTTTTTGATTAAAAACAAACTTACTAAAGCAATTATGTCGATTCTGTATTCTCTTATCGCTAGAGATAAAACGAGCATTCTCGTGGATTGCGCTACTGTCGGAGGCAATATTGAAGTGGTTACGTAGAATCTTCTACAAAATATACAAGATTCACCGAGACTCTCCATCACCTACAAGGAAGAGTATATTAAAGTTTCTTTGATTGGCTTTGCACAGCGAAAACAAAAAGAGAAATGCCCATTTATTTTTTAAGTATTTTAGTGATAGCGAATATCTTATTATTTTTTGTCTTTTCTTATCCTCAGGTATTTCTTTCACGTGATAAACGACGGGCCTTTCGTGTATCTGTGTGTCGCAGACAAGACACTATCGTAGAGTCTCGCGTTTAAGTTTTTAGATGAACTGAAGGATACATTCACGAAAATGTTCACAGCTGAAGAACGAGCTAATGCCCTACCAAATGGATTTTCGGGGTCATTTAAGCAGATACTTAAACAAAAGATTGTAAGAAATGAAAATGAAAAAGGAAAGGGAAATCTTGATTTTCTGAGTTGCAAAAATGGTTAGTTTGAATTTATTTCTTCTCTTTTCTCGTTTGTTTAGACTGTCTACAACAGCAACCCCAACAATGATTAGATCTAGAAGATCAACCGAAACCTCGAGCAACTCACAGATGTTATGGTCAAAAATATAGGTAACTTAGGAGATTTAAGGGAAAATAGAGTATTAGCTCACTTTAAGTCTTGATAATGTCTAAGTTTATTGCTTGATATGTTTTCCTTTATTTTTTTCCCTTGAAAGACACAATCTTGCAGCGGGAATAGAAGATTGAAATGGTCTTGAAGAAAACATATCAGATGAACTCTTCTTCATAATTCATTAAGAAACAAGTCAGCTAAAGAAAATATTGAAAGGATTGCTTGTTATTTATTTTGTTTTTATTTTTTTGAATCAGGCGAGCCAAGCACAGCAAGATGCATACTGGAAATCGATGCGAGTCAAAATATTCATCGCTTTGATTCTCATCATCGCTGTTGTCCTAGGTGTTGTGTTCATCTTTTGAGAGAGAGAGAAAGCGGAGAGCAGAAGAACATGTTTTCGACTAAGGGAGGGGGGGAGGATTGTAGCTTTGGAAGGAAACATTCGTAATAATTTTATTCTAAGAAAACAACAACAACAACCATCAACTCTGAAAAGAATCTGCTTTAAAAGATAGAAACGATCTGAATCACCTGTATATATCAAAATCAAGATGAAGAAGAGAGGAAGTAAAATATCTGTGTTGGAGTTTATTCAAGCGAAGAGACACCAAACAGGAGATGACTGATTAGATACAATGAATGAAAAACAAAATAAAAAATGAAATGCTTTGTCTGTTGTTGTGTGTGATATTTATGTGGATGCTGTAAAATATTTCTTGGAATATTTTTGAGAACCTAACAAAAAGAAAGAGAAAGAGAGTGAGAAAATCCTTCTGATTTCTTTAACTGCTTGTCGCTAGATCTATCTGCCCTGTATTCTCAGATATTTGCAGTTATAATAATTCTTTTTTCTTCTTCTTCTTCCCTCCTTCAAATGATGGAGTTCTTTTGCATTGGAAGCGATGTGAAGAGAGGCGATGGCATGGTCTATGGAGTTTGCTAAGAGATTATCGGTGTAGAATTAAAAAGAAACGGATATTGCTATGACATATCGATACTTGGAAATCCAAAGTTAGGAGCTGCTGGAGTTGGCTGGTGTTGTTGTGATTAAATATTCTGCACTTAACCTGCAAATAAATTGCTAAAATTCATCGAATCTTATGAGAGCTTATGTGAATAGATCATAGGACTCAAATTGCTATTATTCCCATTGGTATTGTTGTTGTTGTTGTTATTTTTGATCTCAAACGATCCTCCTGCTCCTGTTGTTGTTGTTCTTTGCGTGTTCCCCAACAATGAGAAATTCATCTAATTATTCGCAGTGCTCGTCGACTCAAATGAATTAGCTTATTCCGTCCTTCCTAGAATCTTAGCATTCATATTCAATGGATTTAAACTACCTCCCATGTTGGAGATTTACGAAAAAGTACCAGGAAATGCAATAGAATTCGTAGGCTAACCCGCAGGATTCGTTGCAGATAAAAACGGTGTGCTGAAAAAAGAAAGACTCGAAAATGGAGAAGGCTATGTTTGAAGCTGGGTTGGGATATGCAGGGTTGCATTCCCAGCCGATAAAGGATCTGAAGAAGGGAAAGAATGCGTGTATTGCTTATTGGAAGTGTTGAATTAGCTGAATAGTTTCATGTCAGTGAGTTCACTGAGCAGAGATTGCTAGTTAGTGGGTAGACTGCAATTTGGGATTAATGGAGATTAATCGCTTGGTAGTTAAGTTGAAGGCTGCTAAGGAAATGAGGAATTAGCAGCGGTGGTGTTATTAGAGTTGCTACCTTATGTCGCTTTGTTGAATATTGGACTGCTAGCGTTTAAGTTAGACACTGCTGGAATACCTTGAATTGTGTTATTATTGCTATTCTAGGCTGGATTCTAACCACCGCCATTAGACAATTTGAAACTGGCTTCTGAATTGACTCTTGTTCTTTTGTTGTTTAATGGTTCTGCTGAGTTAGGTTGTTTTACTTCAGCTAAGGTATCAGCAGGAACTATCATAGGTGCAGAGGAAATGGCTTCTGTAGTTTTTGTGCCATTTGGAGCAGTATTATTTGTATTGATTAGTTATGCAGCTTGCGTAGTTGTTTTTTCATCTGAAAGTACCTGCTATGATGATTATCTTGATTAGTTTTAAGATTACGTTGTCAATTACATTTATTATTATAACTACTACGATTACTACTATTGCGCAGCAGAAGAAGGATCTAACTGAAATGGAAATCGTAAAAACATGTAATTGTTCATTAGCTCACTTCCTAGCATCGGTGACTGCAACACTTATTACTGTTGCTGGTTACCGCCATTCAGCATTTACTATTACAACAACAGCTACTACTACTGATTCTGATGCTGTTGCTACTGTGAATTATATATTTAATTAAAATATTGATTTTCTAATAAAGACTAAGTCGTAGACGAATGCTGCTATTATTATTATTATTATTATTATTACTATTAATTCCTCTGTTGCTACAATAGCTACAATTACTATTATTGCTAACTCTATGCCAACTGCGGGTATTATTATTATTACTACTAAGCAAATGATTGCATTCCTGAGAGAAAATTAGGTGGCTGATGCTATTAATGTGATTGGCTTAAATAAGAATACACTGTGTTGCTATTGTTGTTATTGGTCGATAAATCGTTATTATGCTTGATATCCCTATTTTTGTTTCCTACAATAAGCGGGAAATTAGCAGTCAGTGGATTACTTGCGATATTCGTGTTAGCTAATTCTGCTGGTGTTCCATTTGGATACTACACCTATGAGGGTACTATCCCGTTACTTTGATTCCCTTATTCCTCATTGATAATGACTTTCTTGAGCAATCTAGGTTTTCTTTATCTTGTTTTCTTCTTCCCGATTCTGCCTTCTTTCTTGTAGGTCTGCAAGATCGCTTTGGATGTCGAGAACTTTATTCCAAATTCCCTCGCTGCTTCTTTAATGGTAACTTGCTTTGAGATCACTTTTTGAATGAATTACTCCCTCACCTCCTAGGATATCACTTGATATTTCTTTTTTTTCCTGGAACAGCTGGAGAGACTGCTATGCTTACTGTCTGATTAATCAGATTATTCCTCAAGAGACGATGCTATCTCGTCTCCATTTATCTCCATTAGAAAAGGAGTGCAGTGATTATGTGTCTTAGCTTAGGTATGAATAGCCGAATACTCAAGGGATGATTTTATCTTAACAAAAAAGAAGAGAGGAAATGATTGAGTTTGTTTGCCTTTGGGTTTTTAATTTTTTTATTCTTATCTTTCAGCAGGTTTTTCTGTTTGAAAGTAAACTTTAATTCACCATAACGCATATAAGCTCCCCCCAGTTACTTTTAAGTGAAAAAGTTATCTGCGATGATGCTGTGTAACTTTTGTAGCCTGTCAAAACAGACGCTTCTCCAGCGGTGTTATCCCCCAATCCATTCGATTGAGTCAACACACCCCAACCATCGATTCGAATAGGGATTTACAACTTTCCTTCATGCATTTAGGTCTCCATGAATTTATTAATCTTTCATTTTTTAAGTATTTTTTGTTGGTGGGGGGGGGGAGAAAAATAATTTAAATTTAATTTTTGTAAAGAGTCTTATCTGATCTTAGGTTCTTGGAAGAGTATGTGAAAAGAGCAATATCTCCGCATTTGTGGGGT
>Ga0302271_10003759_pt1 | contig 12571 bp, 7 predicted proteins | sample III_Bog_N1_1_FD_198767 | JGI IMG/M metagenome (GOLD analysis project Ga0302271, IMG submission 198767) | Peat permafrost microbial communities from Stordalen Mire near Abisko, Sweden - III_Bog_N1_1 | ecosystem: Environmental > Terrestrial > Soil > Wetlands > Peat | place: Sweden: Abisko... | reverse complement strand
CCAACCCCAACCCCAACCCCAACCCCAACCCCTTCACATTCATAAATTTAATATTGATTATTGTATTTTTCTTTCATAAATTATTCAATAAATAGAGCAAAATCAAGAAAGAAATAAGAAATCAAAAGAAGATGAAAAGAATTAAAATAAAGAGGAGGAGATGAGGGAGGGGTTCATCATAATCTTAGTAACACATCTTCCTTTAGAAATGTTTGAAATTAAGATACGAAAGAAAACAAGAAACTTAAGAAAAATCTAAACTCTCACATAATAAATTCTTTTCGCAACAAAATAAATACATAACCTGATAGATAGTTCTGGCAAACGAAATGGAAGATTTGGCAACCACTCCAAGCGCATACACAAAGACACTCGATTATCTTAGGAATCTGACTGCGCATTGCATTAATAGATGTGAATCTCTTGATAACTTAGGATCACTCTCTTCAAAGTAGCAATCATGCTTAAGTAAGAAAGAGAATGGATAGGTTTGGATGAAAAACAGTGGATTTTATGATCGCAGGAAATTGTAATATTTTTAATAATGATTTTCTATTATTTTAGAGCTTTGTGCTGAGAATCAAGCAATAGCTACAAGGATTCACTCTGAATTCATCCGTAGTCTTGCTGAAAAAAAGCCTGAATGAATTACTACCACTTCCTGAGGAACAACAACAAAATCATCACCACATCTTACCTCTCCTTTGTATTCTCTCAGCTTTCAAGTAGAGATACCTCAAACAGCCTTCCGACTTTCTCTACTCAAGAAATTAACAAAGTTTAGACACATGAATGGAAATAGGCGCACAAGAATAATGCACAATATAAGAAGAATCAAGCAGATAAACAAAAAGAAGAAAAAAAGCATAAATACAAAGCACATGCACATATATTTTATATCTTGTCGATTAGGAGAATCAATAAACAAAATGAGTGCTTCCTCAGGAAGAAAAACCTGATGGTTAGTTAAAAGATATTCATTTTTACACAAGTGGCTAGAAAAGAGGTTACAAACCTACTGATTTGTCTGGACACTTAGTTATCATTTCTTCTTTTCAATGTCTTTTATTTTTGTTTTACACTTGAATCACCGAAATATCCAACTCACGGAAGAATGAATTGTTATGTGTTGGCGGAGGAAGATTAAACACAGCTTAGTTGTTATTATTGTTATTACTTCTTGATTCGTCACTGCCACTATCTGTTTCGTTTCTGTTATTTCCTTCCTAACTTTGCTTGTACGCACCTGGTTTAGGATAGATACCTCCATTGATGTTGGACACTCCATTTCCTTAGCTGAAATTGCTGTGATTATTGTTGTTATCTTAGTGAAGTAAACTAAACTGCGCTATTGGAGCTGATTATTTTTGAAATTACTGCTAAACATGTTACTACTATTGCAATTGCAATTACTCTTATTCTTCTGTTTCATCTGTTTCTTCAGGGAGTTACAATAGCTACCCCTCATCTTCTTTCTCGCCTTCATCTTCTTGATTCTGATTATTCTTGTACTTATTCTTCTGTCTTACATCATCTATTTCACCCGAAACATCCAGATCCTCCTCCTCATCGTCCATGAAGTTATTATTCCTCTACTTCAGAACCTTCTTCTGCTACCAATCTAATGCTTAAGACAATCTACTCGATCCATCACAGCACGTCGACAGCGCTCTCCTCGTTTGGAACATCTGCCCTGGGATTGACGATGCACTGACATATCGTGGATCGCTTGTCGGGATGGATGTAGCAAAGTGTGCTTGCTTGCAGCTGCGATCCAATTACTGTTTGACCTTGAACAGATACTCGATGCTTTGTTTGAGATTCATCCATGGGTTGTGGCTATCGTGATTATCAGGTTTTTTACTTTGTTTGTCTTTAGGGTTGCTGCAAAGATCAGTGTTAGCTTTTGATCCAGCTGATTGGTATGCTGTAAGTGTCCTCCTTTGGGCAATATTCTCGTCGAATTCCTCTTCTTCAACGCTCAGCAGCCTAATAGGATTGTTATTGTTGTAGAGACCAGAGGAATTGTATTAGCTGCCTACTAAACTTATCCCATTACCACGACTGCTGTTACTGCTGTTAAAATGAAAATCAAACAACAAAATGAACAAAAGACTCTAAACACAAGTATTTGTGGCTGCTGTAGTTTAATTTTACTTGAGCACCCCGGGTGAGAAGGACGATTCATTGTAATTATTGTTGATAAATGAGCCTGGTAAGGTTGTCGAATTATTATTACTTTAGCTACTAACATTGTTGTGCTCTTTTAGAGTCGCTTGCAAGTTCTAAAATCTGTTTTTCTTGAGATTTACTAGAGTCTAATATGACCGCTTGTATTTCCTCAACCTACTATTCGTCAACGCAGCCTTTGTCTAGATCCTAATGCTTCCTTCGACGAGTTACGCGTTTGACTTTAGCAATGACGAGTTGTATCTATCAATTTTCTCTAGCGCTTTCAGTTTCATTTCATTTGATCGATGCCATTCTGTACTTAGATTCTTGTATTTTTCAATCTCGATTTCTAATCTACAAAAACGGGAAATATTGCAAAATCAAACGGATTAGATAAATACACAACTGTTTGATGTTATTGTTACTGTGATATTTTAGATGTCCTGAGTGTGCCCATGGCATTGTTTGGTGAGACATCCGATATGAAGAGTCCTTTATTTTGAAGATTCAGTTTCTCAGCTTTGATTTTTTGAATCTAAAAGATTCTGTTGAAATTGGATACTTTAGATCTGAAATGACAAGAATTGTAGTCCTCATCATCGCTAAATACTGTTTCTTAGACTAGCAGGCACTCTAAGAATATGAAAAAAGAGAGAAAGAACAATAAACAAATTAGAAGAACAAACACTTTATGATTGAAAGTGATAGTTAACAGGATAATATTGTACATTTCGCTTTGAAACTGTTAGACGACAGAGCGTTCTCAAGCTATGCTACTTAGAATCGAATGGCCTATTGAAAACCATGCATGTTAAGAGAAAGTTCTAAACTTATGCATGAAGGGGAGACATAAGATCATAAAAATTATCATTATCTTTACCTTAGTGGATAATATAATAGCCTTTCTCTTTTTTTGTAGCTCCTGAATTTCATCTACTCTCTTGGATATCTCCTTTTTGATGATTTCTGTGTCCTCATGCACACGTAGGAGGCCAACACTCGGAGTTACTATCTAAAACGAGGTAGAAATTTTAAAAATATTTGATTTACCATAACCCAGTGAAGAATAAAGAATAATTATCTTTGTCTTCTTCTTTCTTTTCTTCATATTTGATGTATCCTTCTTACATCCTTGTGTACAAGCAATGCAGCTGGATCAACATACGAAGGAATTGGCTCAGTAGATTGCACTTTCTCGATTTCTGCTTGCTGAATCAATGATTCCTTCAAAATTAATATCTTACGAATCTCCCTTAAATGATCTTCTAACTCATCCTTCACCATCGTTTTAAACCGTGCTGTCTCTTCCGATTGCTGCTCGATTAAGATCGCCTGTGAGAGTTCAAACAATAGCAGCAATGAAAATATGTTATTAGATTCTTGGCAAATATTTTTTGGTTTTTTCTTTTGCTGCTAAAAAATACTTCTAAAACCCATCATTTGCTCAGTTCAGCTTCTTCACAATGGCTGGTAGCGCATAGCAACGTTATCATAACAATCTCTAATGCTTTTCTCTGTATGCTTTTAAATGTTTCTTTGTAATATTATTGTAGTTTACCTTACTTTGTGCATTGTTTCTATCAACTGTCATATGCCTGATTAGAACCGAAAGTTGCTAATTTTCCTTCATCAAACTATTTATCAACGTATCTTTTTGTATCTCCGAAAGAGTCATAGGGTTTCTTGCTGATCCAGCACCCTGCTAATCCCCAAAAAGAGCTAGATCTTCAGCATTAGCGTTGCCTAATATGCTAGTCAGCAAATCCTTATTGAGTTCCTACTCCTCTTTTAGTGAAGCCTGCAATTCCGTCATGGACACAACAGCATCGATAGGTGCTCCGCTTGACTACTCCATATGATAAATATCAACTTAATAGTCTCTGATATCTCACTAATCCTGTCTCCTTTGGGCGAGGACTTTGCTGCTTCTAAACAACTAAATCCTTTAAAAACTGCAAATTTCTTGTTATTTTTAGCTTAGAAACAAGTTTGTTTAGATGTTTTGTTGCGCTAAGAGGTGGATTCTTCAATAAATCTTAATATTTATTTCTCCCAATGAAACATTGAAAAACACTGAAGCGAAAACTCTAGTAATTTTTGATTTAATGTGTTGGATTTGTACACATATACAAAAAAAATGAATATTAAATATCACTCAGATGTAATGATTTTCCTAATCAGGATGAGCAGATTCAATACCAAATAAGATTTTAAATTGTTTAAATCGATCATCACTGGCTATAGATCAAAGATATCCATTTATATTTAATAATTGTTCAATTGTAAAAGAGACAAACAATAATTATGAGTCTTGTTGATTAAAAAATATGAACTGAAACCAAAATGCAATCAAATAATAATTTTGTTAATCAGTTAAAAAAAGATTTATTGTTAATGATGTTAGACGATAATTAACAAATAAATATCATACTCGTACACATATTCTCGGGGTTAGCTATGAATTCCCCTTCTAGCTGATTAATCCTTCAATATCTAGTACCATTCTTCCATAAAATGCCATGTTAAATAATTGTTGTTGGCGTTATTACTAGTTTTTATAATGGCTGTTGTATTGGAAAGTAAGAAACTCGAATAACTGATTACTTTATCACAGGAACTGTGAGTCTTTGTGGCAAGAATTTTGGTGCTCTTAAGATAAAGGGACTAGGTTAATAAATCGGAATGGAAGATCTGAAAAATCTGTTTTAGTTGCCTTTGAGAATCAGTTGGGGAAGAGGGACCTATTTTGGTTACTCTTATTTGGTATAAGTTGATCGATATTCTTATGGATTTTGATTTGGAAAGGGCTGTTTACTAGGAGCTTAGGTTAAATTAACCTTTGGGGGCTACTGAGGCTTAGAATTGAATGGTTGTTTTAAATCGTCACTCATCTCTTGACTACTCTATTCCATTTCGTTATGAGGATGGAATATTCTATCCAATTAACAGATGATAAAAGCGAGTTCTTAAAAGCTAAGTTCACCTAGAAAAAGTACGTATGATAACCAAATACAGCATTCGCAATTGTGTTTAGATGTAAGCAGAGTGCTTATTGAGAGAAAAGCACTTTGATATTGAAAGACCATAGGTGAGCAAATAAAGTAGGAAATGTAATAATTTATTTGATAAAAACAATTACAATACAAGCATAAGATATCTTTTCAAGTATCTGTGTTCTCGGTTTTGATTTAAATTATCTTGAAAATGGCGCATTTAGGTGAATAGAAAATTGATTTTTCTTAGAAGTGCATTCACTGTGATTTAGTCAAATGAGAGATTTAGAGATGCTGATTTGATAAAATTTTAGAGATATTCAATTTGTTGGCATGAAACTTTCGGGTTAAATCTTATCTAGCTCATTTTTAATAACTGTTGATAAATGTCTGGTTCTGTTTGCAAATTTAATTAGAAAATCCTACCTTTTGCACATTATTTTGAATTTCTCACCTATTTTTACAATAAATCCTTCTTTAGATATTCTTAAATCTAATATGTAAATACAAAACAAAAAGAGTCGAATATTAAATATCACTTCGATGTAATGATTTCTTTTTAATGGAGAATAGCAAATCCAATACAAAATAAGGTTTTGGATTGTTTGAGTTCATCGTCACTGACTGGAGATCAAAGATAACCAAATTTATTTGAAAATTGTTCAAATGTTTAAGAAACAAACTACGATATTGTGAGTTTGTTGATTAAGAAATATGAACTGAAACCAAAATGCAATCAAATAATAATTTTGTTAATCGGTTAATAAAGATTTATTGTTAATAATGTTAGACGATAATTAACAAATAAATTTCATGCTTGTACACATATTCTCTGGATTAGTTATGATTTCCCTTCCAGCTGATTGATTGATCTTCAATATGTTGTGCTGTTCTTCCATATTGTTGTTGGCATTATGATTAGTTTTTATTATGGCTGTTGTATTGGAAAGTAAGAAACTCGAATGATTGATTAATGTATCACATGAATTGTGTATGTTTGTGGCAAGAACGTTGGTGCTCTTATGATAAAGGGATTAAATTAATAAATAGGAATGGAAGATCTGAAATGTCTGTTTTAGTTGCCATTGAGGACCAGTTGGTGAAAAACTACATATTTTGGCAACTCTTAGTTGACATATTTTTATCTAAATTCTTATGGATTTTGATTTAGTAAGGGCTGCTTACTAAGGGATTAGGTTAAATTAATCTTTGGAGGCTAGTGTGGTTTTTCATTGTATTGTTATTTAAAAATTTCCATAATCTCTAGACAACCTTATTTAAAAATTTCCATCATCTCTAGATAACGATCATAGAGGCTATTTTCTCCTGGAATAGGTTCGTAATGTTACCAAATACAGCATTCGCAATTTTGTTTAGAGGAAGTAAGAGTGCTTATTGAGAGAAAAGCACTTTGATTTTGAAAGACCATTGGTGAGCAAATAAAGTAAGGAATGTATTATTATTATAATTTATTTGATAAAATCAATAAAAATACAAACTTAAGATATCTTTTCAAGTGTCTGTGCGTTCTCGGTTTTAATTTAAATTATCTTATAAATGGCGCATTTTAATAAAAAGTGAGTTGATTTTCTTAGAAGTGTGATTTCAATCTTTATCTAGCTCCTTATTATTAATAACTATTGAGGAATGTCTGGACTCTATTTGCAATTTATATAGAAAACCTCATCTTGCTTATATTTTTGCACCTCTCATCTATTTTTACTATCAATCCTTAAATAATCCTAAAAAATAGTAAGATTAATAACTTTTGATTGAATAGTTCATTGTATGATAATTCTACTTCTGTTTTGCTTTTCGATTAATCTAGCAATCTTTTTGGCCTAGTTCAAATGCTCATGAAAGAATATGTTGCTAAATATCTTTTACAGGTTAAGCAGTTTTATTGACTAATAAAACCAATTCAAATGCTAATGTTCATTTCCATTACTTTTTGTTGTAGATTCTAATTCATATTAAATTGAAACAAACGAAAATGATCAAATACATCTATTTTATGACAATATAGGGTAGTATCTGCTGATTAATAACTCATAACAGTGTAAAACACATTGAGATAATATACTCTAATATTTATGATACTTTTATTGATAAAGAAAATCAAATACTCAAACCTCATGCACGACCAGAAAAGTTCAAGGATTGAACCCTAAAGAAACATCTTGATAATTCAGTCAAAGTTTTTATTGCAAACACTTTGTAAATCCTTATTAAAGTATTAAAAACACCACTCACAGAAAGATAGAATTTATTATCGTTACACAAGATAAAGCAAACATAAGTAAGTTAAGTCATATTTTTCATCAAGAAAAATAAACGATAACCTTTCTTTGTCTTTATGATTGCCCTTGCATCTAATTAATCCTCATGATACAGAAGGTAAACTCGTCTTTTGCGCTGAACTAATAATCTTGCTACTGTTCTATATAATCATCAGAGCTGGTACAGGAGAAGCTCTCAGTTGTTCCATCTTATTCTGCTGTTTTTCCATCGATGAAGGTGTAGCAGAAGTCTTATGAATTTAATTTAAACTTTGATTATTAATTTCCCTTGTGTTCTGCAGAAGCTTCCTGTGATTCAAACTAAGAGCTAGCTTTGATCTTCGCTTACGATCTAGAAAGAAAGAACGTTCATTTTGTTGTTAAAATCATAAACAAAAAACATCTTTAAGATCTTAAAAAATTAATTATTATCTGTGTTATTCTGCTTACCAGGTGTGATAGCAGTATTTTATCGATTGTTTCTTTGATTGTACAACGTGTCTAATTAATTCCCAGCTGATGTCGGCTGATAGAATGACTTCACAAGATTCTAATTCACATATTGCTGCTAGAAGATCATCGCTTCTAATGCATATTAGTCTGGTTCTGTGTAATTATTAGTATTACTGCTGTTACTATTATTTTTCTTCTACTATCCTTGAATTCTCGTGATTTTCCCATTTTCTTGCTTATTCATTGGAAGAATAGCAGTTTTAAATATATTTCCAGGTGTATTATCCATTAATTGATCTATTTTCATGGATTAAACTGAATCCCAAGCTGATACAACTGCTGCTAGGGAATATCTCAGCAGATCAAATTTATCTACAATTTACTAGCGATAATTAATCCCAGTTGAATGCTAAATCTATCGCTCCATCGAGTTTATCTCGTAAATCAAACCTGCAGCAGAAAATACAATTAACACAGGCACAGATACACACATAATTAAGGACATATTTTGGTTCATACCTTCATGTATGGAGTAGAATTTGGAAGGTGCAGGGGAAGTATTATTGTTATTAATTCCAGTATTTTCATATGCTTACGCTTCTTGCATGCTGTTAATGAACAACGCAGCGTGAATCGAAAGTGTCTCCGATATTGTCGCGATCAGTAATGCTAGCGTGTTCATGGTGATTTTGATATTATGCTAATCGACTAAGATTTTCCTGATTTGTCCATTGAAGAATTATGCGTCGATTGCTGTGTCCGATGCCATCGTCGTTAACTTCACAGCAGCTTTTTCTACTTTCTCACTCATTACCTCATGGCTGTTGTGCATCTCCTCAAAGGTGCTCTTCATTTCACGCTTCATCCTGTGAAAAACATAAGTTAGAAAAATATAAAAAAATGAAATTTGTGAACACCAATAATCCAAACAAACGTCCCTTGATTATCTGATTACGCATCGATATTAGCAATATCTTTCTGTATTTTTTGAATTGACTCCTCAGTGACCATTGAGCTTCTTAATTCCGCTGCAACAGCTTTGCTCATGTTCTGCTATTGCCCATTGATCTACTCCAGCGCTTCATTTATCAGCGTTCGAGCTGTTTCAGTTGCTTTCTGAGTTATTGCATCCTTCATCTTCCCAATCATTTTATTCACAGTTTCTTCTAAAACCACTTAGGACACACCACTATTGCTGCTATCATTGTTCTATTAGTTATTTCCTTTATTCCTTGCATTGCCATATCCCCTAGATGCAGTTTTGTTGTCATCTTGTTATGACCCATTACCGTTGCTATTGCTAACTGGTTGATAGTTCTAGATGATCTACTCACATGCTGCTTTCCATTCTTTCTTCTGCTGTTCTTCACTTTACCTGAAAGACAAATAAACACATACAAATTCATTAATTCTTTGCTTTTCAAAGTATTTTCTATCTCCCTCCTACTAAATCATTATCTGTGCTTCTGCTGTGAGATCCCCTTTCAGAGCCACGATTGATTTCTCAATTGTCGTCCTAATCAACTATGGTGTAGTGCTTTGAAGTTGCTACAATTACTAATCAATTGAAATGAAATCCTTCCTGTGTGTCTATTTAACCTCTACGATACTCGCTGCTTATGCAGTACCTTAATTACCCAGCTGTTCAACCTCCTCAGCTTGCACAATTGCCTCTTACTTCAAGGATTCCACTTCTTTCTCCAGAATCGAGCAATCTTTTGTAAGTTTTGAGCAGCTCTACTTGCTAGCTGTTTCGATTTCTGCGACATCTTATCTCATCCCATCTAAGCTGCTCCTCAATCCAAGAAGTGCACTTTGATTTTGTGTTATCGTTATGCACATGCTTTCGATTTTGTTGATTCGTTCAGTTCGTTCCCCTTCGATTCCACTGAGATATTGCTTCTTCATTTCTTCTACGGAATCTTAGAATTCATCTCGGAGTACTTTCCCTCCGATTTCTACGTACAACTCATCCATTCTCTTTTTGATTTCGAGGCGTTCTTTTTTGTATAATTCTAAGGTGCTCTGGAGGGAATCAAATACTTCTTTGTGGTACTCCACAGTCTTACCAGTTAATATGAATTCTTCACGGATCTAGTAGAAAGAGAGAGAGAGAAGTTATCATGGAGAAATAATTCAAAAAAAGTGTAGCTTATTGTACCTTAGAAAACTCCTTTTGAATTGTCATATACTCATTGAAATGAGTAGTAGACAAATCTGACATCTTATTGAGCAAATCCCCGCGAGTGTCCAGCAGCTTAGAGTTGCTTGTAATCAAGTCATCTTGCAGCTTTTAGTTCGCTGTTGACTGACATAAATCAGAATTAAAGAAAAGCACTGATTATGCTGTAAGTTTACTAAGTGCGTGATTTAATCTGATTGTTTGGCTAGTTTCTCCTTGAGCTCAACGATTTCTTGTCTGATCTCCTTGAACTCCTGCTTGTTTGCTCCTTGATTGATGATTTAGTCGTTGTCCTAGAGTTTAAATCATGGAGAAAAACAGATATGATATGAAATAAAAACATTAAAATCCCCCAATTCAAAGCCACTGTTTATATTTTTGTTATTTTCTCCTTACAACTTATTGCACTTTGACCAGCAACTGATCAATGTCTTTGAATCTAATCTTAGCTTTTTCATTAAGCACTTCATAGACATCATAGCAATCATCGAATTTCTTATTGCTTTCGTCCAACAACTAGCTGAAATAATCTACGTTTCGCACACACTCTTCTGTTCTGTTTTTTTTAAAAAAATATATTCAGTTAATCATCCAGTATTCTTTATTATTCTGCATTAATTTTCATATTTTTTTTTTCATCACATCTCTAAATCATGTTCATTTTCTATTACTTTTTGAGTGCTGGATCAACGATTTCTTAGATGAACTACCTAATGCGTGTTTCTTATTTGTAGTCTTTATTGATTTGAGATTCTTCGACAAGTAGTGGACGATTCTAAATACCCTTGTTGTTGTGCGTTGGTGTATTTGTAATTGTATTCGGAGAAGAATTCATGATATTTTGAGATTAAAAGTAGTAATTTCAGCAGATTGTTTTTCTTGAAATATTAATTAGACTTTTAAGCTAAAAGGTAAATAATTCAAAGAATTCACTGAGAAAAAATATTTTTTTTGTTAATAAACCTTGCAATTATGATTATTCAATCCGTTGAAATACATACAAGGATGTACGATAGCATACTTGACTGGCATTTTTACTTTAATATTTCTGCGATCCAAAAAATCACCATTAATTATCCAAAAAAATACCCAAAAACACAATTGCCTAAATTTTTAATATTACCAAAAACAAAACAAATAAATCTATGAATTAGCAGTTTTTCGACAAAAAATTGCATCAATAATGCAGTATTGTAATCAAATCAATAACTCTTTAGAGAAAGCAATAACCTCAAGCAGACCTTTATTTTAAGTATCTTCAAATCCACACTCTCCTCCTCCTCATCTTGCCATTCTCTCATTTCTGTTATCTACTCTTATTATGCCTGCTATTGCTATTATTCTTATTTCCTGAGAACTACTCTAACTACTGCAGATTCTTCTCCGAATCTATCATGCTCCGTTCAACTTAAGCATTGATATTCGCTGATTTCTACAACATTTAATTAATCTTCGATATGAAATCACTAATCGATGAAGTTCCTCCGTTTAAACTTGGCTCAGCGTGGTTTTTATTCTTCGAACTCTCCCCTGCAGCAGCACTTTGATTTGTCTACAACGACTCCTCAGACTACCTAAGATTAATGATCCCTTCCGTCGGTGAAGCTGAAATCGCTTGCTGCTTAAACTACGATGAACGTGTCTCAATTTCTGCATTCGCTTTCTTTAACTTATCTCTTTCCACATTTCTCTAAGTTAGCCCAATCTTGGAACTTGGACTCTTCGTCATCGTCAATAACTTCTTCTCCGACATAGACCCAGCCAACGATCCAGTGTTACCTTGATTATTACTACCATTATTGTAACTTCCTTCACCTTTTCATACGAAATTAACAACAATTCATTTATTTATCACTTAAACCTAAAATATCTTACCAATATATTCCTGTCGAATTGAAGCAGAAGGACTGTTGTTGTTAGTCATATTCCCTTAATTCAAGTTATTAATGTATTATTCTTAGGAAATCCTTCTGGATGGCTACTGTGGTATTATTTCCTTCTGCGATACTTAATTGTCAATGTAGCTGAGCGATGAAATGAATTTACTAGCTTGCTTGTTGTTGTTGTTTTCATTAGAATTCTATGTTTATTACAGGTGATTCTGCAATTGCATATGGAAAGCCGGGGTTTGTTCAGCTCCTTCTGAGACATTTTGGTAGTTACGTTACTGCTACTATTATTGCGAAGACGGTTTAGATTACCCAAGAATAGCTTGTTTCATGTATTCTTTGAGATCAAATTGATTGTTTGGATTATTATTGTTATTATTCTCATTTTAACCATTGCAGTTATTGTTGTTTTGCTGGAGATCAAGCAATGGCAGCTGCTGATTATACAATCCGTTATTATTGTTGTTATTGGTATTGTTATTGCTCGTTAAGCTGAAATCAGTCTCTAAGCGATCCTCTGGATTCATCATCTACTGATTACTGTTGTTATTTTTTATAAGTTTTAACACAAAAATCAAAAAACAACCAATACACACACATAAC
>Ga0302271_10003753_pt1 | contig 12586 bp, 5 predicted proteins | sample III_Bog_N1_1_FD_198767 | JGI IMG/M metagenome (GOLD analysis project Ga0302271, IMG submission 198767) | Peat permafrost microbial communities from Stordalen Mire near Abisko, Sweden - III_Bog_N1_1 | ecosystem: Environmental > Terrestrial > Soil > Wetlands > Peat | place: Sweden: Abisko... | reverse complement strand
CAAATAACCTCAATCTGTACCCACCACTGAAGTATGATGGGCTTCATAATTGATTAGTTTAATTGCTAATTATTAAAGATTATTGCGCAATCCAAAGTAATAATAATATTAGAAAAAAATGACTCAATGTTATTCTCGTAGCTCAATTTATGAGCCATTTTATAAAAAGTCATTCAAAAATAAAACTGAAACATGAGAATGCATCAACAATTAAATAATTATTTTTGTTAAGTAAAAAAATCCAGCATAAAAATAAATATTTTCAAAATCAATGACAATAACAATTCTATGAGAATTTATTTTTCTGTTCAAAAATCTTTAGAAAAATGGTTAAGATTTGAATAATTAAGGGCACTCAATATCTTTCGAAGACTAAAATTTGAAAATGTTTGAATACACCAAAAAATACAAAACTAAACAAAAATTCCAAAGTATTTGATTGTTTGGTTGAGAATTGACTGAAAAAAACCCACCAATATTTCTTTAATTCAGGATCAGTTTAAGTACTCAACTTACAGATATTATTAATCATTTAGTTTTGTAAATTCCCCACTCGTTTAGATCCAAAACTCCAGAAATTTTTTATCTTAACTGTTGGTAGTAGTTTTCTCTAAAAAAGACACCAAAAATTCAAAAAAGATATTTTTTATTGAGTTAAATTGATGAGAAGGCAAATATTGTCTTCCTTACTATTTTTTTTAAATTCTGTGATTGATTTACTAAACTCCAAAATAACCTATTTTTTTAACTAATTCAGAAACACTTGCCTTATCTCTTTACTTTAGATCATTTAAAAGTAATTTGCTCCAGATTGTTTGTTTCCATTCTTGCTTAGAATTAAAAAATATTTCTGATAAGTGTTTTTCATATTCAAATTTTAAAGATTCTTCATTGCCTTTACAATTCGTCTACTAAGATTAATAAAATTCTTAATAGAAAAAAAATAATGTAAGAGGAACTTTTGAAATGGAGATAAATTTACAAAAGATCCTTTGTAATTATTTTTATTTGGAGTTAGTAACAATCCTAAGGGTTAGAACACCAACCTCTGTAGCTGAAGTATCAATAAATAATAGTAACTGCTGGTGGATGGGATCACTTTAAGGGAACATATTTTACAATACTTATCATCTAAAAAGTCCTTGATGTCCAACTCTATTTTAGATTAAATAACATAAAGAAATTCTGATAGAAGGTTGCATCCCTGTTTGTGTGATAGTTTTATTTTAATCTCTTAACAGTAAATTTCAAACCAAAACAAAAAATATCCCTGTAAATATCTAAAGCAAAGTCTATGTTTCCTAGAATATTATTTACATGTTTGAATAGCCTTACTGAATAACTGTTTTTGATTAAAGCCATTAAAAATAGTTGAATAATGAGCAAAATAACGTTTGAAAGAAAGATTACAACCATATTTAGGAATGATGTCCTTTTAAGAATCAAATAAATATCATTCTTACAAAATATTGTCCAGTTTTAACCCTAATCTTTTGGCGCTAAAATTTAATTGAACTTTTTATTTTAAGTCTCAAATTACTCAATTAATCTGGCTCTTTCCCACAAGGACCAATCTGTAATTTCTTATATTTTCATTGTCTTCCTATTTGTTATGTCACAAATGAAATGGTGCCTAAGAACATACAAATTTCTACCCTAAACTACCAGAAATGTATTGATGATAGATTTTTATTATTTTTCAAGCAACCCAAATTAAAAATGTTGGTCTAGCTAATCTTCGCAATGAAATTCATGTAGTCTAGTAATGTGACAATAAAAAAAGACTTCTTTAATCAAGTATTGTCTGCCCTGCTGGTGGAAAAATAGATTATTTCTAAAAAATTTATTAAAAATACTTGAGAAAACTGTGGTGTCAGATTTAATTTCTTAAAGACAATCATTTCCTACAATAAACTGTAAAAACAAGGATTTGATTGCATTATTTGGTAATAAGTTCTCTCCCACCTCCCACAAGATTATTCTATTTGACGTATTGTCCTTGTGAAACTGATAATTTTCAAAGATACTTTTACCTTCCCAATTAACTAATTTTGCTGATGATTCCACAGGAGTAGTACTTCCTTAGTTTTAGTGTCGTTTATTAGAAGAACATGAAAAGGAATAAAGTCGTTGCCTAGTTTCCTAAGAATAGTTGAACAAATCAATACTTCTTCAGTTCTTCTTTCAGATATTTCATAACTTTATGATAAATCGGAGCAATCTTCAAGCTTAGTAATAAAACTAATAATAATACTAGAAAACTATGACACAATTTATTCTTGTAACCCAATTTATGTGCCATTTAATTAAAAAAGCATTCAAAAATAAAATTGAAGAACATGCAAAAATGCAAGATAATAAATACTATCAAAATCAATGGCAAACTCAATTCTTTGATAATTTATTTTCTGCTTAAAAATCTTTAGAAAAATGGTTAGGATCTGAATAATTAAGGGCACTCCTTATCTTTCAAAGACATTAATTTGAAAATATTTGAATACACCTAAAAATACAATATAAAATCATATTTCTAATATTATTCTGATTGTATGATTGAGTATTAGCTGAAAGGAGCAATCAGTGTTTCTTTAATTCAGGAGCAGTTGAAATACGCACCCTCTTTCGTAATCTTTGTTTATTTGAAATTATCCAGCTCTAAAGTGACCATTATCATTTATTTTTTTAAATAAAAGTCAAAATAATAGATTTCCAAAAGATGTTCTTCCAATCCTAAACCTTTACCTGCTTAGTGTAAAGAGAATTGGAGAGAAGATATTTAAACTATCATTTTCAAGATTAACCTTAACAATTAATCTTAAGAGAATAAGAGAATAACAAGATTTTTTTTGTAAAAATGCCATAAAAATTAATAAAACTGGAGTAAATGTACTAAATAAAGGTTGAATTAAATGAATGAGTTATTGTATCAGTCCTAAAATGCTTAAAAACTCGTTTAAGTTCCTCTAACATCTAGAATGCGCAGATATTAGAGATAAATTTAAGTGCATTTATTTAATCCCAAGAAGATAAATTTTTTATTTGGCTGGGGTGGAAGAAAATAATCTCCTCAAGTTCTAAGCTTACAGACATTAATCATTTAGTATTTGTGAAATCCCCACCTCCCCCTCCCCCTACTCGTTTGGATCAAAAAACTCAAGAAATTTTTTTTTTATCTTACCTCAAAGCCAAATTTATTTTTTTCCTATTTTTGGTAATAAATCAATAAATTTTCTGATGCAATTTTTTAAAATGATCTAAACCACTTTTTTCTTAAAGAGAGATTTCTCAAAATACCACCAAATAAGTAAATAATCGAAATAGATTATGATTGAAAGATTACAATCATCTTTTTGGTAGTATTTTCCAAAAATTTGAAACACCACAAAATTCAAAAAAGATATTTGTTACTGAATTGATATGATGAGAGGGTGAATATTTTCTTCCTTACAGGTATTAAAAATATAATATGTTATTTATGGTTTCATTTTTTTTTTGTATTTTATAATTCATGATGAATCTAAAAGGATATTTTAAAAAATTGTGGATATTTTACACAAGTTTTTTTGTTTTTAGAGCCTGATTAACTTCACTAATTAGAGAGGAAGTTATTTTATTTGAGGTAACTTTCTTTGAAACATTTTTTAGAGGCTGTTGGCTCTGTAAATATGCATACTTCCTTTGGTAGTGTGATTTTAAGAATTCAAATTTTAGGAACTGAAAACTGAATTCAAACAACAGTTTTTTTCTTGATTTTCATCTGAATTGCTTATAAAAATTTTCAATTAGATCTTTCTTACGTTAACTCTCTGAGTTAGGTTGTTGAGCATGCTAGATCTGCAAGTCAGCGTTGTCTACAATGAAGGCATAATGCCCAACCTCCCAAGCCTCAATTATTCCTTAGAGCAGTAGGCAGGTTGATGAGTTTCTGAGCATGTTTTTTTATTCAAAAAAGAAGTGAAAAAGAGAAAATTTCTTTTGGGATGCAAGAATTAAATCGATCTCTGCAGAGGATAATTGAGGACTTGAAGCAAACAGCTTTATTTGAAGAATTTTACTGAATAAATATTTTGTTTAATACCATTAAAAATAGTTGGATACTAAACAAAATAACTTTTGAAAGAAAGATTACAGCTATCTTTTGGAATGATGTTCCTTTTTATCTCCTTTTGAAAATTATTTAAATATCATTCTTTTTTTTAGTAAAAACCCTCATTTTATTATCCCAATAAAATCTGGTTTAATATTTTATTAAATCTAAAATTACTCAATTAATCTGATTCTTTCCCACAAGAGGTACAATTTCAAAAATCAAATTCAAATCCAGTAATTTCTTAAATTTTCATTGTTTTGTAAGTTGTTATGTCAAAAATGAGATGATGTCTGAAATCATACCAATTTCTACCTCAAAATACTAAAAATGAATTGATGATAGGAATTTATTATTTTTCAAGCAACTCCAGCTTAAAATATTGGCCTAGCTAATCTTCGTAATGAAGTGCATAACTAGTAATGTGACAATAAAAAAGTACTAGTTTAATCAAGTGTTGTCTACACATAACATGGAAATATAGCTTTTCCCCCAATTTTTTATTAAAAATACTTGAGAAAACTCTGAAGTCAGATTGATTCGAGAAAAACAATCCTTTCCCACGATAAAAAACTATTGAAACAAATATCTGATGGTATTATTTTATAAAAAGTTCTTTCCCACAAATTTATCCTAAGTGACATATCATCCTTCATGAGACTGATAATTATCAAAGATACTTTTGCCTTTCCAATTAGCTGATTTTGCTGATTACTCCACATCTACAGGAGTAGTACTTCTTTAGTTTTAGTATATTTTATTAGAAATACCTAGAAAGCATGGAAGTCGTTACCTAGTTTCCTTAGAATAGTTGAGCAAATAAATATGTCTACAGTTATTTTTTCACTATTTTCGTAACTTTCCGATGATTCTGAGTGGGAGTAAAAGCATTCATGATTAATTTTTCCTAACCATTTCTGTTTAAGATTAATTACAATATAATTTGAAGATTAACGATCCCAAGAGATATGGTTTGTAACTTTCTTTTCTGAGTTTCTATTTTCTTTAACTGTGGAGTTTAAATTCTAAGGGTAAAACCTGTTCGTTCTATTATTTTTAAAACACAAAACAATTCAAAACTAAAAAAACAAAAACAATGAAAGGAAGTCTCAATATTATCCTAGTTATCTTAAATCTCTTCTTACTGTTGAGAGGTTTTTAATGCAGTGAGACCACTCTACTCTACCAAAACCTCAATGATGTTGCATCTTGTGTGAATGAATGTGACAGTTCTCTCATAGAATTCACTGCAGACAACACTTGCCAAAGCATGTATGGATGCACCCTTTACTTATCAAGTGATCAGAAGAAATGCACTACTTCTTGTGATAATGATTACGTTAATTTGAGCAAATCGAATTAATACATCAATTACAAAGTATGTTCTGCAACATGCGATTGGGGTTTGTATAAGTATACAGAAAATTCAGTAAAATTCTGTAGTTACTTTTGCCCTGCTGAATAACTATCCAATTAATCGACGTATACTTGTTTAGATAATGTAAAAGATTGCAATTTATTCGTCTCATTTCTGCTAAACTAATGCGTCTCAGGGTGCGATCCAAAGAAGACTGGATATCCTGTGGAGTAGAACGGATAAAAGTTTTGCTAATACTGTAATGATTTCTTCATGCCTAATGCTCAAACAAAAGTAGATGATTGTGTGAAGACTTGTCCTACAGGCTATATCGCATCGATGGCTGATCGTAAATGCTACCTGCTAAGCACTGCTTCTACACTTGGTTGCGTAAATATGAAGATATCTTCAGATAAAAAAACATGCAGCTATAATTGCCCATATGATGAAATTTTTGTGAGTCTCCCTGACAACAAGGGCTATTGTATTGCTTAATGCACAACTCCTGGATGCAATAACTGCCCTGATGGTATGATATATGCCTTATTTGGTACTTTAAATTGCCTTTCAAGTGGATCCTGTTCTAGTAACCTATCTTAGGATGGGAAAAAGTGTATTCCCAACTGTGAAGCCTTTGATTAAATTGCGTCAGAGAAAAAGTGTTCTGAATGTCCAGAAGGCTAAGTTTACTATGTGACAGAGTTAGGAGTAGGTGGTTGCAAACTTCCTTAAGACTTAACGAATGATGATAAAGATACCTATATTTTAATGACAAGGTTTCTTAATGCTACCATGTTGAGTAATTATGAATACTCGAAGTATTTTCTTAATAAACTCTCTGATCTTTCAAAAAAGCTTTATCAGGAACTGACAAAAAGCTCAAATATTAAGGATAGTTTTTCAAAAATAGAGAAAATTTTTCGTTTGTTGAATAAGAGATTAAGTTATTATCCAACAAATTTTTTGAAAGTTGGGAGCGGCAGTAACATCATTACCTACTTCTAATTAGTAGATAGTGGTAAATAAATAAAAACTTCTTTAAACCTAAAGAGCTTATAGGAAGGAAGTGTAACTGATTTAACTGAAGAAAAAAATAAGATGTAAATTGATAGTGGATTTGTAGTAGTGTAAATTATTGCAAGTAACCCTGCTTGCAAGATTAGTGGCTGTGAATAGTTTCCTATCATTGAACCAAAGTTTTTAAGTGGGGGTAATATGATAGAAACATATCCTTTTACTGTTGATTTCAATGTGAACGAAGCCTCTTCAAAATACATTTGTTTGAGATACAATTTAGAGACAAGTGAAATAGTTTGCCCTTACGCAATCCCAGTTGTAAGTAATAATGGACTCACAATGACATGTAAATCCAACGGAGCAACACAGCTCTTCCTTGATTCATCAGGTCTGTTTTTAGGTACAGGAGATTGTCTCATTCCACCAACTCCAACTCCAACCCCAACTCCTTCTCCAACCCCAGTTCCTTGTTCAATCCCAACTCCTTCTCCAACACCAACCCCAACTCCTTCTCCATCTTCAACCCCTGTTGAAAAATCTGATGGCAGTAGTGAAATAAGTACAGGTGGAATTATTGGAATCGTCATAGGATCTGTAGCAGGATCAATTATGTTCTCAGTAGGTGGATTTCTGCTTTATAAAAAGTTAATTAAAATCAGGATAGTCAATTATGATGCCAAATAAACCCAACCTGTACCCAACACTGAAGTATGAAGGTCTTCATAATATATTAGTTTAGTTACTAATTATAAAAGATTATTAAGCAATCAAGTGTTTCTGCTTATTTTATTAGTTTGTTTGTCCTTTTTTTCTTCAATAAATCTTCAACTTTCATTTTCAATTTACTTATTTTCCTCAAATAAAATGACTGAAATAAGTTAAATGTGCAAAGAATTAAAAATAATCAGTTTAAATGAAAGGGCAGTTATGAATCCTTTAAATTCAAACAGGAAAAATACATAAATATTAAGAACTATCCAATATTCAAAGTTTATCTGAGTGTAAATAGAAATCATTTAATAAAAATTCTTTAGCAGCATCAAACATTCTCCAAGAAGAATCAAGAAAAAACAAATGAAATTTAGTCTGTTAAATGAAGATGCTTTTTTTTCTTCACTTTTCATGTAAATTAGGAGTGAAATATTGCTTGGAGGGTCCAACGGTCTCTGAGCTAAAGATAAGGTGAAGTTTATTGAAAAATGTGGGAGCACATGTAACTAAACCAAAAATCGCTGTTTTCAATGTCTCCTTGAATGTGAATTTGAATTCTCCTAGCATCTTATGTTTAAAGGCTTTTCATCTCTGTGAATTTGGTTTTTTATTGTCTTCAGAGAGTCCCAATGTACAATTACATGATTTTGACTTGCAACTCAGCAGATTGATTCTGGAGATAGACTTTTTCCTGAATTTCTTCTGTCCCCTAAGTCAGAAGGGGCAGTGTATTTCCTGGAATTCTCAATGATTTATTGTATCATTTTTAAGACAAATGGTTTCCAACTTTGTCTTGAAACTTATCTGAGAAGTAAGTGTCGTACATTTAAATCAGAACATCGTAGACTACAATGAGTTCATCTACAAGTTCGATTTGAGTTTAGAAGTTACTGTTGAACTGAATCCCAAACCAAATTCTGATGAAATTGAAGATTGTCATTATTAAAAAAATCAGCAAAAGCATGAATCACCATTAATGGGTGTAGATACACTGAAATCTTGACTATTAAGAAGAATATCTCTCTGTAAATTGAAACACAAATCAATCCTATGAAAATGTAGCTGCGTCCAAATTTCTCCGTATTTTCCAAATATAGCATACATACTATTCTTCTAGCATTGTCCCATGTTTCTAGACACAATGAGCAAGTGACATCTAATTTTTTAATAAACTCAGATTCATCAGCGTTCTAAAAATCACATAGTTTATTCACATCCTAGACTATTTTGTTTAGCTTTGAAAATAAATAAAATTATTAAAAAGAAATCCTTTTCCAAATCAAGAGTATCTTGTTTACAATCAGGAAAATAATAAATAAGAAATCTTAATTTATGTTTAAGATATTCCTCCCACTTTTATGCTTGACTTAACTCAATAGGATGTGGCTATTTATTCATTTTAAAAGCATTAAAGGAAGGTATTTAAGCAAACCTAAAGAATATTACTGCTTAATATTAAATAAATTTGAATTGGAGATAGCTTTTTCCCCAAATTTTTATTAAGAATACTTGAGGAAACTCTGAAGTCAGATTGATTTTGTTAAAAACAATCCTTTTCCAAAATAAAAAACTATTGAAACAAATATCTGATGGTATTATTTTATAAAAAGTTCTTTCCCACAAATTTATCCAAAGTGACGTATCATCATCCTTCAGACTGATAATTATCAAAGATACTATCGTCTTTCCAATTATCTAATTATGATGATTACTCCACATCCACAAGAGTAGTACTTCTTTAGTTTTAGTATCTTTTAATAGAAATACCTAGAAAGTATGGAAGTCGAAATCTCCTTTCCTTAGAATAGTTGAGCAAAAAAATATGTCTACAGTTCTTCTTTCACTATTTTCGTAATTTTTTGACGATTTCGAGTGGGAGTAAAAAGCATTCATTGTTAATTTGGTTCAAACCTTTCTGTTTAAGATTAAATGCTTCAATTACAAAAATATTTTGAAGATTAACGATCCCAAGAGATGTGATATGTAACTAACTTTTCTGAGTATCTATTATCTTGAACTCGACAGTTAAATTGTAAGGGTTGTACCTATTAGTTCTAATATTTTTAAAACAAAAAACAATTCTAAACTACAATAGCAAAAAACAATGAAAGGAATTCTCAATATTATCCTAGTGAGCTTAAATCTCTTCTACCTGTCGAGAAGTTTATAATGCAGCGGAACTACTCCACTCTACTAAAATCTCAATGGTGTTGCATCTTGTGTGAAGGAATGTGACAGTTCTCTCGTAGAATTCACAGCAGACAACACTTGCCAAAACATGTATGGATGCACACTTTACTTATCAAGTGATAAGAAGAAATGTACTACTTCTTGTGATAATGATTACGTTGATTTGAGCTAATCTTCTTAATACTTCAAATACGAAGTATGTTCTGCAACATGCAAATGGGGCTTGTATTAGTATACTGAAAATTCAGTAAAATCTTGTAGTTATTTTTGCCCTTTTGACTTTCTCTCAAATTAATCTACGTACACTTGTTTAGATAATGTAAAAGATTGCAATTTATTCGTCTCATTTAGGCTAAACAAATGCGATTTAGGATGCGATCCAAAGAAGACAGGATATCCTGTGGAGAAGAATGGATAAAAGCTTTGCTAATACTGTAATGATTTCTTCATGCTTAATGCTTCAACAGGAGAAGATGTTTGTGTGAAGACTTGTCCTACAGGCTATATCGCATCGATGGTTGATCGCAAATGCTACCTATTAAGCACTTCAACTAATCTTGGTTGTAAAAATCTGAAGATATCTTCAGATAAAAAAACATGTAATTATGATTGCCCATATGGTGAAATTTTCATCATTCTCCCTGAGAACAAGGGCTACTGTATTGCTTAATGCACAACTCCTGGATGCAATAACTGCCCTGATGGTATGATGTATGCTAAATTAGGTTTCTTGTATTGCATTCCAAGTGGATCCTGTTCTGCTAACCTATCTTCGGATGGAAATAAATGTATACTCAACTGTACATCCTTTGATGAAATTGAGTCAGAGAAAAAGTGTTCTTAATGTCCAGCAGGCTTAGTTTACTATGTGACAGAGTAAGGAGTTGGTGCTTGCAAATATCCTGATGATTTAACGAACGAAGATAAAGATACCTCCATTTAAATGACAAGATTTCTTAATGCTACCAATTTGAATAATTATGAAGAAACGTAGTATTTTATTAATAAACTCTCTGATCTTTCAAAAAAGCTTTATCGGGAGCTGACATCCAGCTCTAATATTAAGACAACTTTTTCAAAAATAGAGGCAATTATTTATTTGATGACTTTCAGATTGAAATCTGGTTATCCAACAAATTTATTAGCAGTTGGGAGCAGCAGTACCATCATGACCTACTACTAAACTGTTAGCAGATATAGATAAATAAAAACTTCCTTGAATCTGCAGAGCTTATTGGAAGGAAGTGTAACTGATTTTACTGAAGAGAAAAATAAGATTTAAGTTGAAAGAGGAGTTTAAGTAATAGTTTAAGTTATTGCAAGCAATCCTGCTTGCAAGATTAGCGGCTGCGAATAGTTTCCTATCATTCAACCAAAGGTTCTTTCAACTGAGAATATTGGTGGGGGTAACTTCATTACCACAAGTCCTTTTACTGTTGATTTCAACGTGACAATAGCCTCTTCAAACTACATTTGTTTGAACTACAATTTAGAAACAAATGAAATAGTTTACCCTTACACAATCCCAATTGTAAGTAATAATGGACATACAATGACATGTAAAGTCAATGGGGCGACGCAGCTCTTCCTTGATTCATCATGTGTATTTCTCGACACTGGCAGATGCATCAATGACCAGCAATGGAATTTTCATTTGTTTGAGAAGGTAATAAATGAATGACTCCCAGCCTAAGTGTTTCAAAAATTTCCTGTCTCATTAAATATCTTTTTTTAAAAATGCATAATACAATTGTAGCTTTGACAATCAATTAGCTTATTAAAAGCAATCCTTTCAGAATTAAGAGTAGTTTGTCACAATCAGGAGAAAAAAATAATATTTTTTAATTAGATCTAATCTATTATTTTGATTTTGTCATTGATTTTAGCTCAAAAATAACCCATTTTTTTATTTAATTCAGAAGCAGTTGCCCTCTTTCTTTTCCTTTGTTTATTTAAAAGTAATTTGCTCGAGAGAGGTTCCTTTCTTTTTTGCTTACAATTTTGATTTTTTTCTTCTGATTAATTGTTTTTAAAATTCTACAAGTTCCCCATAATGTTTACAATTTATCTACTAAGATTAATAGATCCCTTTAAAGATCAAAAAATGTAAGAACAACTCATAAAATGAAATGGAGATAAATTTACAAAAGTTCATTTGTATTATTTGATGGATGGGATCATTTCAAGCTAAAATATTTTTACAATACTTTTCATCTTACATGTCTTGATGCCCAAATCTTTTTAGATTAATTAACCCAAAGAAATTCTTTCAAAAGTTTGTCTGCTTTTTTCTGTGATAGTATTATTTTAATGCTACAACTTAATTCCAAAACAAAAGTAAAAAAATTCACTGTAAATATCTAAAGGAAAGTTCATTGTTTCTAAGAATATTTTTTAATTTGTTTGTTTTTTTTCCCCCCATGTTTTAATAAATATTTGATGTCAGAATAAATTTCTTCAAATAATCCATTCCCCTTTAAAAAGTTGTAGAAAAAGCGATCAAATGGGTGTAATTGATAAAAAGTTTTTCCCATAAGATTATTAAATGACGTATTATCCTTCATGAGACTGATAATTATCAAAGATGCTCTTGTCTTTTCAACAAGCTGATTTTGCTGATGACTCCTTAGAAGTAGTATTTCTTTAGTTTAGTATGGTATTTTAGAAATATTTGAAAAGTATGGAAGTTATTACCTAGTTTCCTAAGAATAGTTGACCAAACAAATAAATATTTTACAGTTATTCTTTCACTATTATTGTAATTTTCTGATGAGTCAGTGTGGGAGTAATTCATTGTTAATTAACCTAATTATTTCTGTTTATCGTTTGAAGCCTTAAAAGCCAAATAATTTGAAAATCATTGATCTTGGATCTCTTTTCTTTAACTGGAATGTTTAAAATCCAATGGTCGATACTGCAATTCGAATACTTTTTATAACTAAAAGAAATTCAAAACTACAATAGTCAAAACAATGAAAGGTATTCTCAATATTATCCTAGTTAGCTTAAATCTCTTCTTCCTATCTAGATGTTCATCTGGAATCCCTGCCTGTTCAAACTCGTAAATCAACAATGTCGGTGAAGGAAATGGATCTTGTATCGATAAATCAGCATGTGCTGGCTATGTCACAGGAACCAGCTGTGAAACTCAATGTGCAGACAGCGAGTATGCTACTTCAATCACGGCCAGTGGAAAAACTTATTTTCAATGCAGTGCTTGCTCT
>Ga0302271_10003751_pt1 | contig 12589 bp, 7 predicted proteins | sample III_Bog_N1_1_FD_198767 | JGI IMG/M metagenome (GOLD analysis project Ga0302271, IMG submission 198767) | Peat permafrost microbial communities from Stordalen Mire near Abisko, Sweden - III_Bog_N1_1 | ecosystem: Environmental > Terrestrial > Soil > Wetlands > Peat | place: Sweden: Abisko... | reverse complement strand
AGTTTGTTTCTCTGACAACAGGGGTATCGGCGTAAAGGTTGAATCAACAAATCTCCGGTAATTGTCTTTTTCTGCCTGAAGTGACAGGTATGATTTTGATTTAGGTTGTATCCGTGATAAAAACTTTAATAAATTCGTGTTCTGTGCTTCAAAACAGGTGCTTACAAATCCCGAATCCACTTGTTGGATGGATTTGTGGTACGCTTCGAAAATACCGGGATTGATAAAACCATATTTCAATCCACCACAGTATTGAATGTAAATGCCTGAGATTTTTGTCTCTAATTTTGCAAGCTGTAAATAGGTAAGCTTTTCACCGGTAAGTTCATCGCGGAGTTTGCTTATTTGTGAATAATCAAATTGCTCAGGTTTCAGACCATGCGTTTCGACATGTGAAATGAAATTAAGTAATGTGTCTATTTTAGAGGTGTTAATGGGTAACTCGATCCAAACGAATTGAAAGTTGTTTCGTTCGTACCATTGTTTGATAAACATTGCCCTGGAGTCGGAGACAGGATTGTTCTGACTAAATTCCGATTTAATGGCAGATTGTAATTTTGAGACATCCAGGTTTTTATAATCCGGTAAGGAATCATATAACTGAAATTGATGCGAAGCATTGCTGTGAATCGATAGGGAAAGGAGGAAGGTAAGTGTAAGAAGAAAATTCAACTGTTTCATTAGAAGGAATCGGTGTACGAATATTTATTTCTGAGTCCTGTCAATTAATATGCCATTTGCGAATGGTTTCATGATAAAAACGGACTGTATAATTAATAAAATTTAAAATCTATATCGGATGTTCTGCAAAAATAGGTTTAATTGGTTATATTTAAACCATTTTCAAACGTTTTTTGGCATAGCAATTGAAATAACAACATAACAGAATACAAAAAACATACTAAATCTGTTGAAATGACCAATTTAGTGATTTCAAGACTTTACGAACTAAAAAGAATTTTAGAACTTGTGCCATAATGGCAGCATAAACACCGATTTTATAATGAATAACCCTTTCGATAATTTATTTTCAGATGACATGTTAGGTTCTACAGATATGTTTCCTATCATTTCACTCGATGAACGCACTTCTGACTTAACCATTAATTCAGGGGATGTACTTCCAATCCTTCCATTGCGAAACATGGTTTTGTATCCGGGTGTCCTACTTCCGGTTACGGTAGCCCGGTCGAAGTCACTAAAGCTTGTGCGTGCAGCCAACGAAAATGATATGTTGATTGGGGTCTGTTCGCAGATTGACAAGAAACTGGATGACCCGACCATCGACCAACTCTTTCCCATGGGAACTGTTGCCAGCGTAGTCCGAATCCTGGAAATGCCTGATAATACCACTACAGTTATCCTGGAAGGCAAACGCAGGTTTCAATTGGGTGAAGTTGAGACTGTCAAGCCGTATATGAAAGCCAAAGTGAACCTGGTAGAGGATATCATTCCCGATCCAAACGATGAAATGTTCCTGGCATTGGTTTCTTCCATTAAGGATTTAGCCATCAATATCATTAACGATTCAGGGGCTATGTCTCCCGAAATGGCTTTTGCCATCCGGAACATTGAAAACCCTATATTCCTGATTAATTACGTGTGCGTGAATTTCGGCCTGAATGTCATGGAAAAGCAACGCCTTTTGGAAATCGATGAAGTCATCGAGCGCGGGTATCAGTTGCTGGAATTGCTGAACAAGGAATCGCAGTTGCTTGAAATCAAAATGTCCATCCAGAACAAGGCTAAGGAAGGAATCGACCAACAACAGCGTGAGTATTTCCTGCAGCAACAAATGAAAACTATCCAGAATGAATTGGGAGGTGGCTCGCCCGAACAGGATGTTGCAGACTTCAGGGTTCGTGCAAAAGAAAAGAAATGGAATGATGCAACTTCTAAAATCTTTGATAAAGAGATGAAGAAGCTGGAACGGATGAGCCAACACTCTCCCGATTACTCCACACAATTGAATTATATCGAAACCATGCTCGATTTGCCATGGAATGAATTTACAAAGGATAATTTCAACCTGAAGAATGCCCAGAAAGTACTGAATAAGGACCATTTCGGTATGGATACTGTCAAGGACCGTATCCTGGAACATTTGGCCGTGCTCAAACTGAAGGGCGATTTGAAATCACCAATCATCTGTTTGTATGGCCCTCCCGGAGTTGGAAAAACGTCCCTGGGTAAATCCATTGCAACAGCACTGAACCGGAAATATGTACGTGTTTCGTTGGGCGGGTTGCACGACGAAGCTGAGATACGCGGACACCGTCGTACCTATATTGGTGCCTTGCCCGGACGAATCATGCAAAACATTCAAAAAGCTAATTCTGCCAATCCGGTGTTTGTACTTGATGAAATTGATAAAATAACGACCGATTATAAAGGCGATCCTTCCTCTGCTTTGCTCGAAGTGCTCGACCCGGAACAAAATACCGCTTTCCACGATAATTACCTCGATGTAGACTTCGATTTATCGAAGGTGCTATTTATAGCTACTGCCAATAACCTCAGTACCATACCACGTGCCTTGCTCGACCGTATGGAATTGATTGAAGTAAGCGGCTATACCCAGGAAGAAAAAGTAGAAATTGCCCGCCGTCACCTGATTACCAAGGAACTTGAAAACCATGGTTTAAAGGAAGCCGATTTTGTGCTGAACAAGACTGTCCTGAATCAGTTGATCGAATCGTATACCCGTGAATCGGGAGTACGTGAACTGGACCGACAGATTGCAGGCTTGATGCGCAAGGTTGCAAAACATGTGGCCACCAGTGAAAAATACAACATTGAACTGACCCTCGAAGACCTGAAAAAATACCTGGGTGCCTCGCGTTACAGCAGGGATAAATACCAGGGGAACGACTATACCGGTGTGGTTACCGGATTGGCCTGGACACAGGTCGGCGGTGAAATATTGTATATTGAATCCAGCTTAAGTAAAAGCAAGGCTCCGCACCTTACCCTGACCGGGAACCTGGGGGAGGTCATGAAGGAATCAGCTATCCTTGCCCTGGAATATATCAAGTCACATGCCGATAATTTAGGCATCGACAGTCAGCTTTTCGAAGAATGGAATGTCCATATTCATGTGCCAGAAGGTGCAATTCCAAAGGATGGCCCTTCTGCCGGTGTTACCATGACGACTGCATTAGTCTCAGCCTTTACAAAACGGAAAGTACGGAAGAACCTGGCAATGACAGGTGAGATCACCCTGCGTGGAAAAGTGCTTCCCGTTGGTGGAATTAAAGAAAAGATACTTGCTGCTAAACGTGCCGGGATAACCGATATCATCCTTTGTGCCGATAACGAAAAGGATATAGATGAAATAAAACCGGTTTATCTGAAAGGATTAAATTTTCACTATGTCGATGATATTATGGAAGTAATCGATTATGCACTTTTGAAATAATAGAGTTCAAGCAGTAATATATACAAGGGGTTAACTGTTTCACGTTTAATGTGAAATATTTAATCCCTTTTTTATGGTACAATGTCTCAACTGATTGAACATCAATAAAGATAACTGTGAAGGATTGAAAAATTCAATTTATTGTTCATTGATTAATAGCGATTTATAATTAGGTGAATCATATTTATGTTGTTCTAATTCAGGTCTTACATTTAAAACCTTATTTTTTTTTATTCAACCTTAGTAGCCAGATTATATTCCATAAACGCAACCTTATTTTTTGTCTGATTGACTACATTTAATAATCTTATCAAAGAATAAGGTTTAATATTGAGTGTCTGCCCTGCTACTAAGTTTTAAAAAATAAGAATAAGGTCTTCCAAAGAACAACTCCTTTTACTGCATTATAAACAACTATGTATTTGTTTAACACTAGTTCTTGGTTTTATCTAAACTAAAAACGTTAATTTTGCAGGTCAATTCCGGTGAGTGCATTTATTCATGAACCTGCCGGAATTAAAGACCCATAACACGCTGAATATTTATCAATTATAAACTAAATGAAAAAGCTAAACATTATTTTATCCATTGCCTTTCTGGCATTGATGTTTTCATCCTGCAAAACCATGCAAATTGAGAAACCCAAAGAATCATACTTACCTTCCAATCTTTCGCCGGCACTCTCTGAACTGCCATTGCAGGTTGAGTTGGATGTCAAGAAACTGGAAGCTGCCATCAATAAAAAGATGACGGGTGTGATCTACGAAGGAACTAAGATCTCCGGTAAAGACCTCTCTGTAAAGATTTCGAAAGTACAGAACTTTACCTTTAGTATCAACAATAACGTCATTGAGTACCGTGTTCCGCTGAAAGTATGGACCCGTTTCGCCTGGCAGGTCGAGAAATTCGGGTACGTGGTAGGTGATCACTACGAAGCTACCGGAAGTATTGCACTGACCTATAAAACCACCATCAGCCTGGATAAGAACTGGAAGCTCGTTTCGAAAACAAGTTCCTCGGGCTATCAATGGATTGAGACTCCCAAACTGAATATGGTTGGTGTCACGGTACCGGTAACTCCTATTGCCAGCCTGGCATTGTCACAATGCGATAAGCTGATTTCCGACCAGATTGATAAGACCCTGGCCGAATCCATTGATATGAAGAAATATATCGCACAAGCCTGGACGGAAGTGCAAAAGCCTATCCAGGTAAATGCAGCCAATAACCTGTGGATTCGCATTACCCCTAAGGACTTGTGTGTATCGCCGTTTACCACTACCGGCACTAAACTGAACCTTGCCATCGCCTTGTATGCGCAGATTGAATCGTTTATGGGTGCACAACCATCTGCCAATGCTTCAACCCCTGTTCCCCCTTTTAAATTCGTCAACCATCCGGCACAACAGTTTAATCTGAATATTGGTGCTGATGTAACCTTTGACAAAATTACAGAAATGGCTAAAAAGGAACTTGTAAACAAAACCTTCACCGAAGGTGGTAAGACCGTTACCATTGCCGACTTGTCCATTTTTGGGAGCGAAGGTAAGGCAATGTTTGTGGCTGATGTGACCGGATCCTACAAAGGACGTATCTACTTCACAGGAAACCTGGTGTATAATCCCACCAAACTGGCTGTAGAAATTACAGAACCAGAGTTTGATGTAAAAACACAGAGTGCCCTGGTTAAATCGGCCAACTGGTTGATGCACGGCATGATTCTGAAAAAAATTGCCCCTTACCTGACTTACCCGGTAAAAGCTGATATCGATAAAATGAAAACCGAAGTCAATCAAATGATATCAAATTATCCTATCTATAGCGGCGTTACCCTGGGTGGTAAATTAAACAGCCTGAGCGTAACAAGCTTAAGCCTGGTGCCCGGTGCTGTCCGAATTCAGGCGAACATAAAAGGAAATGTAGCCTTGAAAGTCCAGGATTTGAAGCTGTAAGGATTTAAAAGAATAGCTTTATACAACAATCCCCTGCAAGTGTTTTACTTGCAGGGGATTGTTGTTATATGGATAAAAACACTTCCCACATGCATCACCATTTGCTCATTTAATGAGAGACATACCCGGAAAAATGGGATTCAATTGTCAGAATAATTATTACAACACAAAAATACATGTAATTTTTAATGGATATTTAAAAATGCATTTAATCTTCATAACCTTAATATGAATAATGTTGAAAGGATTTTACTGAATAAGTCCGGTTGCTTTAGATGTTATATCAGTCTGTTGGTTCCAGCATCATATCGATACCATATCGGTGGTGTTCCATATATTTTCCATATATTTTCCATATGTGTTCCATATATATTCCAATATTATATAGATATGGAATATATATGGAACACTATTGGATCATGAATTGATTATTTATTGTTTATAAGCGTTATGATGGCGACAACATGAAGAAGGAGATATGAGATGAATGTGTTTCGTATTCCAGATTCCGTGTTTGAAGAGTTTGAAATCCTGACAAAACGGGATGTCGAATACTCCATTTGAAAGGTTTGAGTTTGGAAGTTTGAAATGTTACCTGATTGACCAGGTTACAAATCAACCCATCAAATGAAGTAACATTCCAGTTACGGGATTTAGGAAAACAACCTAACATCGTCGCAGACATGTCAGCGTTAGCTCTTTAGTGACTACTTGCTCAAAACAAAGCATTCCGATCTCCTGAAAATCAGAATTTATACAGAGAATCTACTCCATTAAAAAAGATAAAAAGACATAAGCTACTGTCAATTAAAATATTAAACTTAATTGATAGTGTTTTGTACAGCAACTGTGAAGAATGGTTGAATGAAAGAATCGGAGTTTCTAAAAATTCGGATAGGTACGGATAATCCCGGAAGAATAATTGTTAATGTAGAGCTTTATTCAGTGATTTAAAAATATCAATATTCTGTTGAAAAATTAAGTGCCTGGACGATATAGTTTTATAGATTATTATATGATTTAAAATATCTGAAATCTTCTCAGTTGTAAATTCAGAAAACCATTCATGTTCTTAAAACTGCCTATCATCGAATAAGATAAAAAATTTCTAATCCTTAAAATAAATTTGCAATTAGACCTTTAACTTTTCAAATGGAATGTATTCATTCCAAAATGCCCCTCCATAAGTCCTATTCAGATTAACTTTTCCTCATCTTCATGTTCTCAAACTTTTTATTTATTAAAAACTAAAAAGAGTACCTCACATTCCCTATTTTACACAAATTAACTGCAACGTTTTGAGAGTGCAAATTACTCCTTAAATAAAAAAAAGATACTTCATTTTGTTTATTCTCGATCAAATGATTTGAGATAATTTTACAGCAACATCATGCTTTTAAAAAAAATCATCTGATTGCTTATTTTAAAAAATATAGTGTATTTATTAATAAATCAGCACTTAAACTTTTATAAAATAACACATTATGATGCAAAATAAAAACAATACAGGTTTATTGATCCTCATACTCAGTTTGTGCACACTGACTGAATTTTCAACAACCTGGATGCAACAGCCGAAACATGCTGTGCACTATTTAACGGCAGCACGTTATCCGGCAAGGGCATCACCTGATGATTCAACCGAATATTCCATCCGGGTGAAGGGTCAGTCGAATACCATAATTGTAAATGGGAAGGTAGTATTAGCAACCTGCGATACAACTGAAAAACAAAATAACATACAGGTTTGTGGAGAAGGGAATACTGTTACCATCAAACAGACAGACCAACAATCGGAAGTGAATATAAACCAGCAAGGGAAAAAGAATCAAATTCATATCATTCAAAAATAATTGTATTTAAATCAATTTATTAAAATTCTAAAAACTAAAAATTATGAAAAAGTTAAGTTTTATTTTAGGGTTTTCTTTTTTGGCAATTATGACATTTGCTCAGAATACAGCAAATCTTACTCAAGCAGGTGGTTCTCAACAAGCAATTATCGGACAAGCAGGTGCAAATACAGCTAATGTTGCTCAGTCAACAGATGATGCTACAAAACAAAAGGTTACTGTAAATCAGGATGGAACAAATACTATTACAATTAATCAGATTGAATCAGGGGTTGCAACCGGATCCTTAAGTATTCCGGTACAAACTGCTGATGTTATTCAAAAAGGAACTGGAAACAGCGGAGTTATAAGCCAATCAGAAACAGGCGATGGTGACAAAGCTTTAAGCAGCGCAACGTTGAATCAAAACGGTAATTATAACACTTCAAATCAAACAACTACTGCTCCAGCTTATAACAGCGGTCTGACAATAATTGGTTTATCAAACGGAGACTGGAATACAATTATGCAAAATATTACAAGCGGATACACCGAATATTATAAAGCAGAGCAAATAGGAACAGCAAACCATGCCTACCAAACAGGTAGTGGATCCAATGCTGATGGAACTATTTATCAGAATGGTACTAATAATACAGGAACACAGATTTTAGAAGGTCAAAATAATGGATACTATCGTACAGGTATGTTGATCAAACAAATTGGTGGAGATAATACATCTTATCAGAATTATACCGGATTTGATTATGGTGAAGGAAATAGTGGTGAAGCTTATCAATACGGAAGCTACAATAATGCTACACAAACGGGTTATGGACATCATTATACTTCAATTCTCACCCAGGATGGTAGTTGGAATACCGCAGCTATAGCACAAAATGGTACAGCTAATCCTCTTTTAGTCGATAATAGTGTTGAACTATATCAATGGTCAAATGGAAATACATCTTCTATTGTTCAGGAAAAAGGAAGCGTTAATAATATAAAGCTTTACCAAACAGGAGCTGGAATTGCTAATGTAACTCAAACTTCGGATGTTGCTGATGGAGGAGGCAATAACAAAGTAGAAGGTTTACATACAAATTGGCAAGGTTTTGATGCAAGTTGGGCAAAGTTTACTGGCTCAAGATTGGATGTATTACAGAAAGGTAAAGAAAATACTCTTTCTTTAGAAGCTGATGGAGTTTTAGGAATAACTCAAGATGGAATGGCAAATATGATTAAATTAAACAAAACTGGTGGAGGTGTTGGAAATATCGTTCAAGATGGTGATAATAACAAAATTGCTCAATTTGATGATGTACTTGGATTGACTCCAGCAATCACAGATCACGCTAATTTCAATGGCTCAACTATGGCTGTAACTCAAAATGGAAGCAAAAATATGCTAAATTTGGATTCAACCAGTGCATATGCTATTGTTAATGTTATGCAGGCTGGAGATGCTAATAAAGCAAGTGTTGTACAACATCCATAATAATGCAATTTTTATAATCAAAAAATAGTCTTGGAAATACAAGATGTTTGTAAATCCCCGACTCACGCCGGGTCGGGGTAAATCTAAGAAGTTTGTTTTTTATTATATGTAACCGGGTCATTATTCCAGGGATACGATTATTGTTAATTGATTTAATGCTGTTATTATAAATTTATAAGCTCGTTTATTTTAAAATAAGCTAATAATTAAGCAATTATCAGATAAGGATTGTAGTGTGACAACAAAACGGTCAATCCCTATTATTATTATTATTGATACAAGTACTAATCCTTAACGATATGAAAAACCCCATTTTATATTTATTTATTGTATTGTTAAACTCTTTATCCGGTTTTTCCCAGGATATAATTAATAATACCGGAGCCACAACCCCTGAAGCCATTCAGCAGATTTATTTGCCCGGTATTGACGATTTACTGGCTATTCAGAGTGTAAATCAGAATGTAAGCAATTATGTGACTATGCAGCAATCGGGTAACAGCAATTCAGTGAATATCAATCAACAAAAAGGGACAAGTTCCGATATGATTAACCAGTCGTATACCGTACAGTCAGGAAATTCAAACGAGTTAACCCTTGGGCAAATTGGAAGTGGAAACCTGCTGCTCGGATTTCAATTGGATTATATAAGTAACGTCTTGGGACAAAAGCAAGCTACCCCAGCCATATTTCAAACAAACACGACTTCTGCTGTTCATTATTCTTCGGATGCCGGTGATTACGCAGTTGAAGGAGAGCGTAATAAAATGACCATAACCCAGGAGGGCAATAACAATGGTGTCATGGTGGTACAACAGGGATCGGATAATACTATTTCCGCTACTCAAAAAGGGAACAACAATTATTTACTGGCGTTGCAAAAAGGGTCTAAAAATTCAATATCCGATTATAAACAGGAAAACACTTCTGACAAAAGGCTGTACGACAGGATTGTACAAGTTGGAGACAACCTCAGTTTTAAATCCGATGAAGTTTCCATATCATCAACCACCGGGAATACATTTATGCAGACCGGAACAAATTTAGCCCTTGAATTAAACAGTGACCTGATCAACTCTGCAGGAGGAATTGAGATTAGGCAGACCGGTAAAGATATGAAGGTAGTCATTGACCAATCCTATTTTTCATTCCCGTTGAAGTGATTCTCTCGATTATTTTTAGTTGTTTTTAATGACTTTTGTGTTTGAAGATTGAAAGGTTTGAAGGGCTCGCGAAGCGTTCATTGTTCCGCGTCCCGCGTACAATGTTCTGTGTTTCGTATTCTGCGTTGATGATTACTGCTCATGAATCAACAACTCCAGAAACCAACATACGAAACAACAAAATAACCCATCAACCCTTAGTGACGGCTTCACCTGAAGTGTAGCCGTCACTTCCATCAATGAATAGTCCTTAAATACCAATTATTACACAATATTTGTCAAATATTACCCTTGAAAACAGGGCTGTTTTGACTACTTTTGTGCTTCTAAAAGAAAAACCCCCAATCTAGCACTCTGGGATGTTATTACTAACTGCCCATCACATTTCTCCCCTGGAGAAAGCCCCTCTGCTCCAGAGTTAAAACAAACGATAGGATCAGTTCAATTCAGGAATCTTTTGAATGAAGGGTTATGAATACCAAATGTTGAATTTTTTCAACCTGGGCGAACTGTTCTAACAAAATAAACAAAATTAAAAAGATATGAAAAGGTTAAACAGAGAAAGTGTTAGCGCGAATCGCTATCCGGAAAGAATTATTCAGTTTGGTGAAGGTAACTTCCTACGTGCATTCGTAGATTGGATTGTATGGAACATGAACGAGAAAGCTGATTTCAACAGCAGCGTGGTAGTAGTTCAGCCGCTTCCAACAGGAATGATTGATATGCTCAATGAACAGGATGGTTTATATCATGTCAACTTACAAGGGTTGGATAAAGGTGTAACGGTGAATAGCATCGAATTGATTGATGTGATCAACCGGTCATTGAATCCTTACATTGATTTTGATGCTTACCTGAAACTGGCTGAACAACCTGAAATGCGTTTTGTTTTCTCAAACACCACCGAGGCAGGTATCGCTTTCGACGACAGCTGCAAACTGGACGATGCTCCGGCAAGTTCTTATCCCGGCAAACTGACGCAGTTGCTTTTCCATCGCTTCAAAACTTTCCAGGGTGCTGCCAATAAAGGACTTCTGATTTTCCCCTGCGAATTGATTTTCCATAACGGGACCGAATTGAAAAAAACAATCAATCAGTACATTGAATTGTGGAACCTTGGCGCTGATTTCCAGAATTGGTTTGATACCGCATGTGGCGTCTATTCTACACTAGTTGACCGCATTGTACCGGGTTACCCTCGTGAAACTATCGGCGATATCCTTGAAAAAATACAATTGGAAGACAAGTTGGTGGTTCAGGCCGAAATTTTCCATTTATTCGTCATTGAAGCTCCTAAAAGTGTTGCAAAAGAATTTCCTGCTGATAAGGCCGGTTTAAATGTCCTTTTTGTTCCGGACGAAAAGCCTTACCACGAACGCAAAGTGACCTTATTAAACGGACCTCATACTGTCCTGGCACCGGTAGGATATCTGGCCGGACTGAACATTGTGAAAGAATGCCTAAGAGATGATGTTATTTCAAAGTTCATTTACATGGTCATGTACAAAGAATTAATTTCAACGCTCGATTTACCTAAAAAAGAGTTGCAGAAATTTGCAAATGATGTATTAGAACGTTTCAACAATCCATTTGTGCATCACTTCCTGACAAGCATTATGCTTAATTCATTCCCTAAATTCAAAACCCGCGAATTACCAGGGCTAAAAACTTACCTGGAAAGAAAAGGTGATCTTCCTTCAGGAATTGTGTTGGGTCTGGCTGCCATTATAACCTATTACAAAGGTGGTAAACGTGGCAATACGGAGATTGTTCCAAACGATGATAAAGCTATTGTGGATTTATTGAAGATCCTTTGGAGTATAAAAGATGTGGAAGTTGTGGCAAAAGGAGTGTTGGCAGCAGAATTTATTTGGGACGAAAACCTGAACGAAATACCCGGGCTGACAGAGAAGTTGACATTCTATCTGAGAATAATCGAAGAATTTGGGATGAAAGAGGCAGTCAGAACCATTGTTTCAAAAAGGTACAACTTATCCGTGAATATGGATTTTGAACTTCCTGTTTTTGAATAGTATCCAATATCCCAACTAATTACGGAAAAACAACTGATAACCCGATGAAATATCTAAAAATAAACCCTGCCGACAATGTGGCAGTAGCTCTTTCAACACTTGAGTCAGGCGAGATAATAACTGTATCCGGCGATGAAATAACGTTGCAAAACGAGATTCCTGCCGGGCATAAATTTTCCCTTAAAGCTTTTGAAGCAGGTGATTTCATTGTCAAATACGGTTATGCCATTGGACATGCCCGAAATGCTATTGCCGTAGGAGGATTGGTGAACGAAAAGAACATCAAGACCAACCTGGACGGAGTGCTGGACTATACCTATGCACCGGTGCTTGAATACCCGCAGATTGCCGACCGTAAACTGACCTTTCAGGGATATCGTCGCAAGAATGGTGATGTTGGTATCCGCAATGAGGTTTGGGTTATCCCAACGGTAGGTTGCGTGAACGGGACTGTAAACCAACTGGTGGATGCTTTGAAAAGAGAGACGAATGGGGTAGGGGTGGATGCCATTGTAGGCTATCCCCACAATTATGGTTGTTCCCAGTTGGGAAGTGATCATGAGAATACCCGCATGATCCTGCGCAATATCGTGAAACATCCGAATGCGGGTGGCGTACTGGTAGTCGGGCTGGGTTGTGAAAACAACCAGTTGACTGCATTCCGCGAATTGCTGGGTGACTATGATCCACAAC